>Ga0123355_10000049_pt1 | contig 120771 bp, 126 predicted proteins | sample TergutEmb28metaG_3_FD_89872 | JGI IMG/M metagenome (GOLD analysis project Ga0123355, IMG submission 89872) | Embiratermes neotenicus P1 segment gut microbial communities from Petit-Saut dam, French Guiana - Emb289 P1 | ecosystem: Host-associated > Arthropoda: Insects > Digestive system > Gut ...
GATTGAAAAAGGTGTTTTAAGAGAAACTGCTTATGCATGGGTGCAAAAAAACGCTTTGTATGCATGGGAGAACAAAGTACCATTAAAAGAGCTTGTTATAAAAGATGAAAATATTTCTGGTAAGTTGTCTAAAGATGAGATAGAAGAATTGTTTAATTATGAATACCACCTGAAAAACGTAGACTATATTTTTCAGCGTGTTGGGATAGTATAAAATATTTAGGAAAGAGGAGGAATTAATTAATGGAACCTTCTGTATGGAGAAGTATGGGCTTAAGAGATGATGAGTATGCACGAATAAAAGAACTGATGGGCAGGGAGCCAAACTTTGTAGAAGTCGGGATCTTTTCTGCTATGTGGTCAGAACATTGTTGTTATAAAACTTCCAAGCCTCTTTTAGGAAAGTTTCCTACAAAGGGTAAGCAAGTTGTTCAAGGGCCGGGAGAAAATGCCGGAGTAGCGGATATTGGTGATGGACAGGCAGTAGTATTCAAGATAGAAAGCCACAACCACCCCTCGGCTGTAGAGCCTTTTCACGGTGCTGCCACAGGAGTAGGCGGAGTTGTAAGGGATGTTTTTACAATGGGTGCCAGACCGATAGCCTTGATGAACTCTTTACGCTTTGGTGATTTGGATAATGATAGAGCCAAATTTTTACTGTCAGGAGTTGTCAAAGGGATTAGCTGGTATGGTAATGCTCTAGGAACTCCAACTGTTGGCGGAGAAGTATATTTTGATAAATCTTATACAGGTAACCCTCTGGTCAATGCCATGTGTGTTGGTTTTATTGAGATAGATAAGCTGAAAAAAGGTGTGGCAGAAGGTATCGGCAATCCGGTAATGGCTGTTGGTGCCAAGACAGGTAGAGACGGTATTCATGGTGCTACTTTTTCATCAGCAGAACTTACAGAGGAGAGTGAAGAAAGTAGTAACCCCGCTGTAGGTGATCCTCATCTGGAAAAACAGCTTTTGGAAGCCTGTATGGAAATCATTGAAGAAGGTTTGATAGTGGGTATGCAGGATATGGGAGCAGCAGGACTGACAAGCTCTTCATCAGAGATGGCTGCCAGAGCAGGTAACGGATTGGAGATAGATACTTCTTTAGTGCCCCTTAGAGATGGCGAAGAGGACATGACTCCTTATGAGATAATGCTCTCAGAATCCCAAGAAAGAATGCTGGTAGTTCCTAAAAGAGGAAGCGAAGCAAGGATTCAAGAAATCTTCAAAAAATGGAACTTAAATGCAGATATCATTGGTGTAGTTATTGAAGAGCCTGTACTAAGGGTAAAAGAAGGAGAAAATGTAGTGGCAGAAATACCAACAAGAGCTTTGGTAGATGAAAGCCCAGTGTATCATTACCCTGTAATAGAGCAGGATAGGACAGAGCAATGGAAACTAAATATGGACAGTATTGCTCAACCTAAAGACTATAATGAAGCCCTTAAGGGTCTTTTAACCTCACCAACTATTGCAAGCAAGGCATGGGTATATGATCAATATAATCAAGGTGAGGAAAATAGCACAGTAATATATCCGGGTTCCGATGCTGCAGTAGTAAGAATTAAAGATACAAATAAAGGCATAGCTTTATCTACTGACTGTAATAGCAGGTACTGCTACCTTGATCCCTATGAAGGGGGCAAAATTGCAGTTGCCGAAGCTGCTCGTAATGTAGTCTGTTCAGGTGCATTGCCACTGGCAATAAGCAACTGTCTAAACTTTGGTAACCCTGAAAAAGAAGAGATATTCTGGCAGTTGAGCAGATGTATCGATGGTATGGCGGAAGCCTGTAAACATTTTAATACCCCTGTAACAGGAGGAAATGTTAGTTTATACAATGAATCACCTCAAAGTGCTGTAAATCCAACGCCGACTGTTGGTATGGTTGGACTTTTGGAGAATATAGAGAATAGAATTACCCAAGGTTTTAAAAAAGAAGGCTCAACAGTTGTACTTCTTGGCGAAACTAAGGGTGAGTTGGGAGGAAGTGAGTATCTGTATAAGCTGCACGGCTTAACTGCAGGTAAGCCTCCTACATTAAATGTTGAGACTGAGGGCAACTTACACAAAGCAGTGCTGGAAGCAGCCGGTCAGAAGTTACTTCTCTCTGCTCATGACTGTTCCGAAGGTGGTTTGGCAGTAGCAATAGCAGAATCAGCCATATCCGGTGGTATTGGGGTAGATGTAACCCTGCCTGCATTTAATGGCAGACTGGATGCCCTACTTTTTGGAGAAGATCAGTCAAGAATAGTAGCCAGTTTGGATAATGATAAAGTTTCCCAGATGGAAGCCATATGCAAAAAATATAATGTACCTTTTGCAGTAATAGGAAAGGTTACAGGAGATACGTTTGCTATAGCAGTTGAAAATCAAGGTCAGGCTATTAACCTGCCTCTAAAGGAAATTAGTAAAGCCTGGCAGGAGGAGATACCGTGTCGAATGAGCTAGAATTTATGGATAAACCAAAGGACGAATGTGGAGTTTTCGGTATATATGCTCCTAATGCTGATGTTTCTGCATTAACTTATTATGGTCTCTATGCTCTTCAACACAGAGGCCAGGAGAGTGCCGGAATTGCAGTTTCTGACGGAAAAAATATAATGCTGTACAAAAACATGGGTCTGGTTTCAGAAGTATTTAACGAAGAGATACTTGCCAAATATAAGGGCAAAATAGCCATTGGCCATGTTAGATACTCTACACCAAGAGAAGGCAGCATCTTAAATGCTCAGCCATTGTTGTTTCATTACTTGCAAGGACAAGTAGCTTTGGCACACAATGGAAACCTGACTAATGCCAATCACTGGAGAGAGAACTTACAGGCGACCGGTTCAGTCTTTCAAACTACCAGTGATACAGAGGTTTTTGTAAACTTAATTGCAAGATACAGCCAAAGCCCTATAGAAGAAGCTGTAATGAAATGTATGATTGATTTAAAAGGTGCCTATTCTTCAGTAATAATGGCAGAAAACAAGCTGATTGGAGTAAGGGATCCCTTTGGAATAAGGCCTTTATGTCTGGGACGCTTGGGTTCTGATGGATATGTTATAGCATCAGAATCATGTGCTTTAGATGTTGTAGGTGCTGAATTTATAAGAGATATAGAGCCGGGGGAAATAATCGTAATTGATGAAACAGGCTATAGTAGTATTAAAGTGCCGACAAGAAATAAGCAAGCTATGTGTTCCTTTGAATATATTTATTTAGCAAGACCTGACTCAATCATAGATGGAAAATCAGTAAATCTAACTCGCAAGAAAATGGGAGCTATTTTAGCTCGGGAAAATAAAATAGAGGCTGACTTTGTTATTCCTGTACCTGATTCGGGTATTGTAGCAGCTTTTGGATATGCACAAGAATCTGGTATCCCTCAGGCGGAAGGGCTAGTGAAAAACAGATATATAGGCAGAACCTTTATCAAGCCTTCCAAAGAATTAAGGGAGTTAGGTGTAAGATTAAAGCTTAATCCAATTAAGCCTGTTATAGAAGGTAAAGATATTATCCTGGTGGATGACTCTATTGTTAGGGGAACAACAAGTAAAAGGCTTATTAGCCTTTTTAGGAATGCAGGAGCAAATAAGGTTCATCTGGTAATAAGTTCTCCGCCGGTTTTACATCCATGTTATTACGGCATTGATATTGTTACCCGAGAAGAGCTTATTGCCGCCAATAATGAGATTGAAGAGATAAGAAAACACATAGATGCAGATTCACTGACATATTTGAGCTTAGAAGGTTTGCAAGAAGCCTTGGAAGAAGATAAGTTTTGTACAGCTTGCTTTAGTGGAAAATATCCCGTGGAAATCCCTAAAGCATAGGGGGAAGAGTATAATGAAAAAAACAATGGATTACAAACAGGCAGGAGTAAATATAGAAGCCGGTAATGAAGCGGTAAAACTTATTAAAAATGATGTAGAGAGCACCTATCGTCCGGAAGTTATATCTCCTTTGGGGGGATTTGCCGGAATGTTTGCCTTGGATGTTGGCAAATATAAGCAGCCGATTCTTGTATCAGGAACTGATGGAGTAGGTACTAAGCTAAAGGTAGCAATTGAAATGAATATGCATGGCACAGTTGGTATTGACTTGGTTGCAATGTGTGTTAATGATATTTTAGTTACCGGAGCAGAGCCGCTGTTTTTCTTGGACTATCTGGCGGTTGAAAAAGTTGAGCCTACCAAAGTAAAAGAAATAGTTGCAGGCATTGTAGACGGTTGCAAGCAAGCCGGATGTTCCTTGTTGGGTGGAGAAACAGCAGAGATGCCGGATTTCTACAAAAAAGGTGAGTATGATATGGCCGGTTTTGCTGTTGGTGTGGTAGAAAAAAGCAAAATGATTGATGGCTCTTCTATACAGTTGGGTGATGTGGTAATAGGTATCCCTTCCTCAGGGCTTCATTCCAATGGTTTTTCCCTTGTCAGAAAAATACTGGAAGCAAATAGTATTGCTTTTACAGATTTTAATGAAGAGCTGGGTAAGACATGGGGAGAAGCACTTTTAGAACCTACGAAAATATATGTTAAGGAAATACTGGGCTTGTTAGACAAATATCCGATTAAAGGCATGGCTCATATTACCGGAGGGGGACTTTTAGAGAATTTAAACAGATGTCTTCCCAAAGATGTGGATGCTGAGCTGGACATATCTGCTTGGTCAGTGCCGACTATATTTACCCTTCTTCAAGAACTGGGCAATGTCGATGGCCGTGAGATGCTCAGAACCTTTAATATGGGTATTGGTTATTGCTTAGTTGTTTCTCAGGAAACAGCAGATAAGCTTTTTGCTCATGAAAATCTTTCGGAAACCCTTAAAGCAACTATTATAGGTAAAGTAGTAGCAGGTAAGGGGGAGGTAGTATGTCCCTCAAACTTTTAAAGATTGCTGTTCTTGCCTCTGGTCGTGGGAGCAATTTGCAGGCAATAATAGACTTTATAGAAGCAGGTAAGCTAAATGCTTCCATAGCAGTGGTAATAAGTGATAAAGAGGATGCTTTTGCTTTAAAGAGAGCATCTGAAAAAAATATCCTTCATACTTTTCTTGACCCAGCAAATGTTACAAATCGTCAAGAGTATGATTTGCTATTGGCTGAAGAGATAAAAAAACAAGATGTTGACCTGGTGGTTTTAGCAGGTTGGATGAGGTTACTTGGACAAGAGTTTTTAGAGGCATTTTCGGATCAGGTAATTAATGTTCATCCATCCTTGCTCCCTGCATTTCCGGGATTGAACGCCCAGAAGCAGGCTTTTGAGTATGGGGTCAAATATACAGGATGTACTGTTCATTTTGTAGATGCAGGAATGGATACAGGACCTATTATTGCACAGGAAATAGTTTCTGTTGACCAAGATGATACTTTAGATACTTTGACAAAGAAGATATTAAAGGAAGAGCACCTGCTTTATCCGGCAGTTATTCAGATGTTTAGTGAAAAAAGAATTTCTAAAGATGGCAGAAAAGTGAAGATAAATTAAGGGAGATAGCATGGTTTTGTAGGGGAGATTATTAATCTCCCGCAGACGTATACTATGTTTCCTCATGGATATAATTTTCTATGAAATGAAAAATAAACTTAAAGAGGTGGGAATACAATGCCCAGAGCTTTAATAAGTGTTTATGATAAAAAGGGAATAGTTGAATTTGCCCAAGAGCTGGCAGCATTAGACTATGAAATTATTTCAACCGGTGGTACATATAAGCTGCTGCAGGAAGCAGGGATTAAAGTAAAGAAAGTAAGTGAAATTACCGGTTTTCCTGAAATTTTAGAGGGTCGGGTGAAAACCTTGCATCCCAAAATTCATGGTGGAATTCTGGCAAAGGGTACTAAAGAACATATGGAGCAACTACAGGAGCATGGTATTGAGCCAATAGACATAGTAGTAGTGAATCTTTATCCCTTTGAAGAAACAATTAGCAAACCGGGAGTAACCCTTGATGAAGCATTAGAAAATATAGATATTGGTGGTCCTACAATGGTCAGGGCTTCGGCAAAAAATTATCCGCGTCTTACTGTAGTGGTTAATCCGGATAGATATGCAGATACAATAAAAATGCTCAAGGATAAAGGAGAAGCTACTCTTGAATTCCGTAAGCAATTGGCTGCGGAAGCCTTTGCTCATACGGCAAAATATGATTCCATGATTACCGGTTATTTAAGTGAAACGGACAATATAGTTATCTCTGGAGCAGATGGCAAGTCCTTAAGATATGGAGAAAATCCACATCAAAAGGCAACTATATATACCATGGATAAAGAGGGTAAAGGTCTTGCAGATATAGTGCCTATTCAAGGAAAGCCTTTGTCATATAACAATTATCTGGATACTTTTGCTGCCTGGGGATTAGTTGAGGAGTTTACTGATACAGCAGCTGTTATAGTTAAGCACAATAACCCAAGTGGTGTAGCCATTGGTAGCGATTTGCTTGATGTTTATAAAAAAGCTTTTGACTGTGACCCTGTTTCAGCTTTTGGCGGAATAGTAGCTTTTAATAGAACTGTAGATGCTGAATTGGCAAAGGAGCTTGTAAAAATATTTTATGAAGTTATAGCTGCTCCGGATTTTACTGCGGAAAGTCTTGAGATACTTGCTGCAAAACCAAATCTAAGGTTGCTTCCTACAAAAGGGATTACTCATGAAAGTGTGGAGATTAAGTCTATAGGTAACAGTATCTTGGTTCAGGATTACGATAAAAAGATTGAAGAATATCCGCTGAAGATTGTTACAGATAAAAAACCTGATAAAGAACAAATTGCTGATTTGGTTTTTGCCAATAGGATAGCTAAATGGGTGAAATCCAATGCCATAGTTATAGCAAAAGATGGTGTAACTTTGGGTATAGGTGCCGGTCAAATGAATAGAGTAGGTTCGGCAAAAATAGCATTAGAGCAGGCCGGAGAAAGAGCAAAGGGTGCTGTGCTGGCATCAGATGCATTCTTCCCATTTCCGGACACAGTGGAATTAGCAGTCCAGCATGGAATAGAGGCTATAATTCAGCCCGGAGGTTCTATGAAGGATGAAGATATTATTAAAACGTGTAATGAACTTGGAGTAGCCATGGTGTTTACAGGAATGAGGCATTTTAAGCATTAGAGTAGGAGGCATTTAGTATGAATGTTTTAGTAATCGGCAGGGGCGGTAGAGAACACGCCCTGGTGTGGAAGCTGTCAAAAAGCCCAATGGTAGATAAAATCTACTGTACTCCGGGAAACGGTGGTATAGGAAGTGAGCCTAATACCGAATGTGTTTTTATAGATGTATTGGATTTTGCTGGACTAATAGATTTTGCCAAAAAGAATAACATTGGGTTAACTATAGTTGGACCGGAAATTCCTTTAACTGAAGGGATTGTGGATGCTTTTGAAAAGGAAGGTTTAGCAATCTTTGGACCTTCAAAAGCAGCAGCAGAATTAGAGGGCAGTAAAGCTTTTGCTAAAGATTTCATGAAAAAATATAATATTCCTACAGCGGAATATGGGACTTTTGTGAATCCCCAAGAGGCAAAAGAATATGTCAAAAAACTGGGTGCTCCTTGCGTGGTAAAGGTTGATGGTCTGGCAGCCGGTAAAGGGGTAATAATAGCAATGACCGAAGAGGAAGCTATCCAAGCTATTGATGAGATAATGGATGATAAAAAGTTTGGTGATGCCGGTAGTCAGGTTGTTATTGAAGAGTTTTTGGAAGGGGAAGAGGTAAGCCTTCTTGCCTTGACAGATGGAACTACAGTTGTTCCTTTGTTGCCTGCTCAGGATCACAAACGTATATTTGATAATGACCAAGGTCCCAATACCGGTGGAATGGGTGCCTATGCTCCGGCACCTTTATGTGATGCTGCTATGTTGAAGTGGGTACAGGGAAATATACTACAGCCCACTGTGGATGGGATGAAAAAAGAAGGAAGAACTTTTAAAGGGGTTCTTTACGCAGGATTGATGGTAACTAACAAAGGCCCGAAAGTTCTTGAATTTAATGTGCGATTTGGAGACCCAGAAACTCAGCCCATTCTCTTTCTGTTAGAAAGTGACCTTGTTTCAATTTGTAACGCAGTGATAGATGGAACGTTGGATCAAACCGAGCTTAAGTGGTATCAGGGCAGTGCAGTTTGTGTAGTGATTGCCGCAGAAGGATATCCTGATGCGTACCAAAAGGGTAATCCTATAACCATAAGTGAAGTATCTGACTGTACAAAAGTGTTTCATGCAGGCACAAAGCTTGATAATGGTCAACTAGTTACTTCCGGAGGTCGTGTCTTTGGAGTAACTTCCAAAGGAGAAACTCTGGCAAAGGCTATAAAAAATGCATACAACTCAGTAGGGCAAGTAAACTTTGATGGTATGCAGTATCGAAAAGATATAGGTGCAAAGGCACTGTAAGGAAATCAAAAGGATGTATATTTCGATTTATAGTAAATGAATGGAATAGACATGGGAAAATAAAGGGGGCTGTTTTTAGACAGCCCCCTTTTAGTATGGTAACCCAGGATCATTTATGGATAAATGAAATTTCTTAGTCAAGTGATTGCTGAGGAGGTGTAATACGAGTTCCGTTTACAATAACTGCTGTAACAGCCTCAACATCAATTGGTGAGTTTACAAAGTAGAATATCTCAAAGTCATTTGCCAAACCGCCGCCTCCGCTGCCGGATGGCCTAATATTACGCCAGCGACCCTCTACTTCGATTTCTATTTGGTGGGATAGCCAGTTTGAATCTATATCATTTATAAAACCGGCAGAAATCTGGAATCCCAAAGGGCTCAAGGACATATACTCAATATGAAGGTCTCCCGCAGCAATATCCGTCCATGTTACTACTTTAGCTCCGGCATCACTGGTGTTTATCTGCATTTTCCACTCACCTTCAGCGAAAGTTTGCATCTGCCCAGTGGCAGCAGTACCAGGTCCGGTATAGTTAATAGACGTAGCTCCTATTTCCAGAGTGTCTGCTTTGGGGATGCCAATGTCGCCTACAATCATCCTTTCAAAATAAAGAGTATTGCTGTTCCGGTCAAAATGAAGTATTCGTGAACTGCCAGGTCCGTGCATGGCTTGGCCATCCATAAATATTTCTAAGTCAGGCCAGGTGTCTCTTGATAAGCGATTCTCTCCGGTTATATCCTGCATTGTCAGGTATACCAACACTACATTATTGACTTGCTGTGCACCAACAACCTCCATGCGTATACCTTGATCTACCGCATAGGCAGGTTCTGCCGGAGCTATGGCAAGAGCACCAAAAGCGGGGTTAAAGCGAGAAAGAAACTGATCCAGCCCCCCGGTGGCAGCATATGTTGTAGCAGATAAGGTCACAAAGACTAGAAATACTGCAGCAGCTATGGAAAACCTATTAAATCTTTTTACTGGCTTCTGATCTATAGCATTTATCCTCCTCTTAAGCTTTTCCGTATCTACATTAATTTGAGAAAAAGCATTGTAAACTTGTTGTTCTTCTCTATCAAATTTTCCATCAGATTTGTTCATATTTTAGCTCCTTTCACTTCATAATTAAAATCCGGGCAGTCTATACTCAGATGATCTGCCAATTTCTTTTTAGCTCGCTCATACCGCTTACGTAAAACAGCAGGGGATACGTCCATTTGTTGAGACAGCTCTTCATAGCTATATCCTTCCATAACACGACCGTAAAGGAGAGCCCTGTCTTCAGGCTTGAGTAAACTTAAAGCGGAGAGTACTTCACTACTTAGTCTGGTTTGCTCAGGATTCATTACAGTGTTTTCCGGAACATCAGCAAAAAAGAGGAATTTTCGTCTTTTCAGTTTATTGATGCTTTTGTTGTATGTGATTTTGTAAAGCCAGGCAGATAAATTACTACCATCAAAAGTGGCTTTATTTTGATAGGCAGAGATAAAAACATCTTGCACCACATCTTCTGCATCTTGATGGTTGTATAGTATGGATGTTGCATAACGCAACAATTTTTCTCCATAGGTAGCAACTAATTCTTCCAGTTCATATTTCATTTGGCTATCATGCCTCCTTGTCTTTGGAGTTAGTATCAATCGATTGTACACCCCTATAACAATTGAGAAGGGGTATTTGTGACATAATAACATAAAAAAGAGAACATTGTTGTGTTCTCTTTGTCTTGCAGTTTATTTTTTGCTTTGTATGTTAAATTGCTTCTGTTTATTAAAATCTATCTGATGAATTTATTATACATCATAAAAAGAGTTGTTGCTTTCATGTTTCCATGAATTTGCAACAACTCTTTTTTATGAAGCATCTGCATTTGTATCTGTTTCTGGTTTATTTCCTTTTGTAAATAAAATTAAAAGTACAAATATGATACACAATGGCACACTTAAAAATAAATCTAATATAAGAGAACCAACAATACAGGAGATAAAGCCCATTATTGCTAAGTTTTTTCTTTCTCTGCGTAGTCCCAATATTAAAGGTATTGCACCAACTATACCACCCATAATTATAGCACCTACTATTGCTCCAATAAGATAAGCAATATCCATGAGTTACACACTCCTTTCTTAGCTCTATTTTTATGTTATTTTCCTTACAATAACACAAAAAATAACATAATTCAATTTACTATACAAAATCTTCCCATTTTCTTTTGTAATACTACAATTACATCTAGTTTATTGTTGTCATAGTCAAGACAACAGGAATTTAAGGTGTTACGATAGTTGAGCAAATATTATTTGTAACAAACGGCAATATTTTCGTAACAAATAGAAAACACTTTGGAGTACAAGGATATAATCCATAAAAACTAGCCAAATCTTCTAGGATTGTGGTTATAAATGGAAATACTGGTATTGCTTTGATTGTACTCTGGCTAATTTTAAGATACTATCAAAAAGTGGGTAAAAATTCTGAAACATATAACACAAAGGAGAGATTAGTAAATGAGAAGAACAAATGGAAAGCGGATTTTATCAATACTGTTGGCTATTATCATGGTTTTTAGTGTGAACCCGTTGCTTGCTTTGTCCGCTGAGCAAATCGACGCTGAAATGGCTTTAAGTTATGTAGTGTATGATGAAGTATGGCAAAAAAGTGTATACTGTGCTATTGAGGATAGCGAATACTTTACTTGTAATAGCCAAGAAATATTTCAATTAGAAAACATTTTAGGAAGTGATCATGATTTATATACAGTATTTGAAGCCTTTAATACCCAATCTCTTGAAATGCCTCTTATGCATATCTATAACAACCGTCAGCCGATGCTGGTATTTCTTCTGGAATCAGAGGAAATACGATTAAGGGAAGGTGATCTCTATCCACAAAATCCTCAATCGTTGTTTTCAACAGTAACAGCTTATTGGTCGAATAAGTTCTTTGGACAAGAGGGTAAGACAGTGAACGCATTCTTTAGGGAAGTTTCCCATAACTTTGATTTGCAGTTTATAAAGCCAACATTTATAAATGAGAACGGCGAAGAAATTCATTACCTATACCTTGAAAACCCAGCTCCTGGTGTGCAATTTGTACAGGTGGAGAGTGGTGTTATTCATGTGCGTCTGGATGAGCTTCCTTCTCAGGATGTAGTTGTTGCTGTAGGTCATGATATAATGAATACTATGTTTAATATCATTTGGCCATTCATTGATTGTTCAAATATTCCCCGCCATCCGTTACCAAATAATTCGCCTCTAGAGGTTATTCTTGCCGAGGATTTGCAAATATACGTAGTGCATGCAAGGGCAGCGGAAGGAAGCCTAAATGCATATTCTGTTAAACGTGCGGAATTTTTTGGTAATCATCGCAGAAAAACTTCTATTTCATTATCTAATTCATTCACATTGGCACGCTATACAACGAGCTCTCAATATTCAGGACTTGGAGTCATAGTACATGAAATAGGTCACAGTTTAGGTTTGCCGGACTTATATGATGGCCAACGATTATCTAGCAATCCCTTTGGTTTAATGTCTGTCGGTATGATGGTACAACACCTAGATCCTTGGTCAAAAAAAATATTAGGATTTATAGAACCTACTGTTATTTATGTAGGTCCTGGTATGGAATGCCTAATTATAGATGTTCATAGTATAGGTTCTGATCAGGCATATAATATAATAAAAGTTAAAAACAATATAAATCCAAGACAATACTTTTTAATCGAAAATCGGCAGCATTATAGATTTGATGATTTTTCTCCAATAGGCACTACTTACTCCGGTATATTGGTTTGGCATATTGATGAAGATGTTATTACTACTACACCTCAATTACTGGTGTGGCCAAATAGAAACTGGATGCATAGAGGTGTTGGCATAGCTGGTTTTGGGCAATGGGATATGGAGGGGATGGAGCATCCATTTTTAAGGGCAGATATCCGAAATTTATTAGGACCATATACTAACCCAAACTCCAATTTTCATCAACCAGGGCACAGTTGGCACTATGCTTCTGGTATAAATTGTCATCCGCGTACTGTGCGAAGTGGCATAGAAATTGAAGCTTTATCAAACAGTGCTCATACAATGCAAGTTCGGATTGGTTACAACACATCATCGGCTATTACCCCGGTAACCGGAATAAACATAAACCAAGATGACTTCAACCTGAAAATAGGGCAAGGCAGACAGCTAGCGGCAACCATTATTCCGCTAAATGCCAGCAATCGCAATGTATTATGGTATTCTAGCAACCCGGCTGTAGCATCGGTAAATGCTAATGGATTAGTTACTCCGATATCTGCAGGTAATGCCGTTATAACAGCAACAGCCCAACATGGTGGATTTACAGATACAGTTAACATTACAGTTATTGCTACTGAGGTTATTGCCCGGGTAAGCACCTGGGAAGAGCTTAGATTAGCAGTGAACGCCGCACCTGTAAACACACCAGCTATAATCCAGATTGCAGCAAGTTTTGTAGCTCCTACAGGAGCAACTGGAAGTGCTATTACAGTACCTGCAAACCGCAATATTATCCTTACAAGTACAAGTGATAGGAGAATATTGACCCAATTAACTGGGCGTGAAAGGCATTTTATGATTGGAAGCGGAGCAAGCTTAACATTAGGAAATAATATTACCCTAAGCGGTGGTACAATGGGGACTGGAGGTGTACAAGTAAATTCCGGTGGTACGCTGACAATGTGGATAGGTAGTGTGATAGCGAATAATCGTTCATGGCTTGGAGAGGGTGGTGGCGTAGAACTTGTCGGCAGTGGATCTTCCATAGGAACACGTGCAGTATTTAATATGGATGGTGGCACAATCAGAAATAATATGGCTACTCATGGTGGTGGTGGTGTGTTTCTTGGGACAAACAGCCATATGACCATGAGTAGCGGTGCAATTACAAATAATGATGCCTTTCTCATCGGAGGTGGGGGTATTAAGCTAGGAGATCCCAGTTCAGTATTTAATATGGTAGGCGGCACAATAACTGGCAATACAGCTTTTAGTGCCGGAGGAGGAAATGGGGGAGGTATCTTTTGGAGCTCTTTGTCAGCTTTGGAATCTATGACAATAGCTCCCCAAGCTATTGTTCGCCACAACACTGCACCCCAAACCCGTATAAACGACCAATTAAACTTGGATCATAACATCAATGCAAATGGCAGGATTAATCCACAAGGGATAACTCCCGGATTTACTCATGCTTTTAATAATCATGATATCCGCACTGATGCTGAGATTATAATTACACCATCTAAAACAATAACCTTCCATTTCTATGACGGCACAGGAGATTATGTTATAGTTCCTATGACATCTGGCTTATCACTATCTCCGGAAGCCTTAAAACCAATCATTGAACGAGTAACAAGCTATGGAGATGCCAATGGCTATGCATTCTGGGGCTGGTTTACAGATGAAGATTTGGCTGCTGAAAATCGTATCATGAATGGTCATCGCAGACCAACAGTAGGTACAGAAGGGGTAACTATACCCACATCATTTACCCAAGCAGAGTTTGAAGCCCTTGCGATCAACGGAAACATTGACCTCTATGCTATCTGGGCATTATGGGGAGATTTGAATGATGATGGCATAGTGACTATGGCTGACTCAAGTATCTTACTTACATATATATCAGGTAGCCCTGATTATGTATTATTTAACAGACAATCAGCAAAGGTTACACGAGGCCCGGCAGTTAGTGTTGCTGATCTTAATCGTTTGCGGTTATATTTATCTGGATTCCATGTAGCTGGAGTACCTGTTCTTTTGGGTCCTCCTGTAGGGCAAATTACTTCTCCGGATGATGAAATTAGATTTGAACTCTCTCATGAATATGGAAAAATGGGCGAATATGTATTTAAACAGTTTCGTGTTGTTGAAAATACTTCAATAGGTTTTTCTAATGTATCGTTTGAGCTTCAGTTTGATACTAATGTTCTGGAATTTATAGGCCTCTCACCTAGAGTAGAACGTGATAATCTACCATCTACTGGAAGGTTTCGCATGTTTTATGATATGATGAGAGCAGACGGCTATACAGATGAGGAAATTTGTGCTGACTTTACTAGCATGGGCTTTAATTTAAGTGGTGGAAACCACTCTGCAAATGGAATGATGCGTCCAATTACTATTCATAACCCAGATCAAGATTCTAGTATTATACGCTTTATTTGGGGACTTGATTCTGGAGTTGGGACAATGTATATGGGTGCAGACCTGTATATGGAACTCAAATTCAGAATCCGAGATGATGCACCTGTTGGTGTTTCGGACCTCTATATTGCAGCACCGGCTACAGGTGGTGTACTAACTTTGTTTGGAAGGGCAGCTTTTAATGTAGCTGATGGTAGTGTCACAGTCAGTTCTTTACGGGCAAACAATGAAGATGAATACAATATTGACACAGGAAATAATATTCTTGATGTTAGGATAACAGCACCATTATCAGAAGAAGCTTTTGATGGTGCAGGAGAAAATATACCTGCTTTCGGAGGGGTAGCATCATCAGAAGAAGAGCTGGAATAAATGAAGGAACTACATTAATATTCACAAAATATTAGTTAAATAATATCACTAAAAGAAATAAAGCTAGTTTCAAAGGATTTTGATAATCCTTTGAAACTAGCTCTTTTATTAAATGGAAAAAAACTACACAAAATCCTCACATTTTCTTATATTAAAGCCGGCATCTGCAATCATGTGTTCCAGGTTTAGCATATGTGCAGAACCTACAAATACTACACATCTGCCTTTTTTAATGAATGGCATCATACGTTCCAAAAAGATTTTATCCCTTCTATCAATTAAGTCAGTAGTACGAGAGGGGAATTCAGCAGATCGGCCCATCATTTTTCTTAACTCACCGTCTAAGTAAGCTTTTTCATGTTTTTTAACATAAGATTTCCACTTATGACAGTCTTTAAAGAAATTGACAACACGTTCAATAGGAATATTGTCCATGGTTTCTACTTGTTCTGTGATAAGTTCCATACCAAAGACTACTTTATCCATTTCCCTGGCTAATAACCAAGCTTCTATATCAACAGATTTATTCCAGCCATGTCGGCTCAAAAAACTGCTCCATAATGAGAAGAATGCTAACCAATGCCTGGTTTCAGAAAGATAATAGCGTACATCAATAATATCAGGGTTTTCAAAACCCAAAGATTTTTTAATATAGTCCGGCAAGCCTATGACAACACGCTCAAGTTTTTTGATCTCTTGTTCAGTTAATAAATCAATAACTCTGGGAGCGTTAGGATCAGGGTTTTTACCTGTGCGACGGACTTGCTGTTCAAAGCTTATATGATCCAGTGGACCTTCAAAAATAACAGTGTCTACCTCTTCATATAACTTACGAAATGATCTATCAAAACTATAGCTGAAAAAGTGTGCTGTGCCGCCAATCCATGATTTTTTGCCGTTTCTCTCCATTTCCCAAAGCATTTTATAGGGTCTTTCGTTGCTCACTCTTTCACTGAAAATTTGCTGCTTGGTCTTTGATAATCCTGTTTGTTTTGGGGCCATTATTTGCAAAATTTCTTTCATACCTAAGGATGGTTCTTCCTCCCATACAGCTGTTTGGTAAGGTAGAGATGGGAAGCCGCCCCATTTAGTTTTGAAGCGTCTAATACCTTTATTAACCCCCAAACCTAAGTGGATATAATCCTTACCTTCTCGTTTGGCAATGGAAATCATCTCCTGAAAAAGAAGGTCGGCTGCATGAGGAGTATAATTAATTTTTGAATGGGCACCTAATATGTAACAAAGGAAATCTGTAGCATCCAGATCTAAAAGAAGACAGGCAGCAAGCTCATTATTTTCATCCCATGCGTTAAGAAGGATTAGCTTAGAATCATTTGGAAACATAGCTTCAGTATTTTCATAAAGATTGCGTACATTGGGAGCTAGTGGAGTACGTCCCACAAATTCAGCCCAGAGCCTTTTATGTGCATCAGTAAATTCTTTGCCTTCTTCGACTCTCAAAGAAGCAGCTGCACGTTTTGTAAATCTTTCCATACTTTTAGGCAGATCATTTTTAGTAGGAAGAATATAATATTGATCTACTTCTCGAATATGTTGCTTAAGGCGTTTTGGCATAGATGGGCTAATTGCTATACAATCTCTGGCTCGTGCTTTTTCTTGGGCACTTTTGATTGCTTTATCAAACTCATCAGGATCATAAGCACCTGTGATTGGGTAACCAATGGCCATAAGTAGTTTATCTGCAGCAATAAACAAGTATGAATCTACCAAAAAAGCTGTTCCGCGTGACATAGTCTGCATAAATAAAACGGAATGTTCGGGAACAATAGCTTTTTCCAGTATAGATTGAACCTCAGATTGGTTTAAAGAAATATCAGTGTTATCAGTATGTAGAGCTTCCATTCTGTAGACCACCCCTATGCAGAAGATTATAATAACTAATTGTTACTATAAATTATATCAATTATTGAATGTAAGTTCAATTTTATAATTAAATTTTTTAGCCAATTGTGTTTGAAAGTTCTCTTATTTTTCTAATGATAAAGGATTTAGTTTTATTTATGTTGAAAAATTTAAAGGGTTATGTCTAATCATTTTCTTTTGTAGCTTCATAATCAGAATATGAAAAATCATACATCGCATTATCTAGATCTTCCATGAATATGGGGTCTTTTGAGGCTTCCTTTATTTGAATATATAAATTTTGTTTTTCCTTTGTGAGTTTAAACAATATAATCACTCCCGATGTAATACTATGTAATCATACTCTACAATAATAACGCTAATTATACAATGATTAGCATGTATTAATCATGGGAGTAGATAGAGAAAGGATGGGGTAGAGTGAATTTTAGCGGAAAAATAGTAATAGTTACCGGTGCAGGGAGAGGTATTGGGCGAGGAATTGCTCAGGCCTATGCATCAAAAGGTGCCAAAGTAATTATAGCAGATAAAAATCTGGACTTAGGACTAGAAACGGAACAAACAATATTAGATGCAGGTGGTATAGCTTCATATATCCAAACGGATGTAAGTAACCCAGAAGATATAGAAAAATTGATGGAAAAGACAATAGAGCAGTACGGAGCAATCAACATATTAATAAACAATGTTGGCATTTCAAAATGGAAAACACCCTATGAAATAACATTAGAAGAGTGGGATGAAGTAATAAATACAAATTTGCGAAGTGTATTTTTGTGTTCCAGGGAAGCTGCAAAAATAATGAAAGAACAGAATGGTGGGTCAATTGTAAATATTTCATCCACCAGAGCCACTATGTCGGAGCCAAGCTCTGAAGCCTATGCAGCTTCAAAAGGTGGGATTGTAGCATTAACCCATGCACTGGCGGCATCGTTTGCACCAGACCATATTCAAGTAAACTGTATTAGTCCAGGGTGGATAGAAGTAGATGATTATGACCAGCTTAGAGGAATTGATCATACTCAGCATTTATCTGGAAGAGTTGGCAAGCCGGAAGATATAGCTAAGGCATGTTTGTATCTTACAGATGAAGATAATAGTTTTATTAATGGTGCTAATATTGTAATAGATGGTGGCATGACACGCAAGATGATCTATGAACCATAGAAAGGCTAATATCCAAGATTTTTTTATAATTTAGCTTTCAAGTTGCAGGAAAATCATATATCATAAGTAGAAAAAGTTAAGAACAGTTCATTTAAATACTTATAGACTTAAATGATATATGCAGATAAGGGGAGATAATTATATGCAAATTACTATTCAAAAGACAACTAAACCTAAAGCAAAACCTGATCAAGATAAGTTAGGATTTGGAACACATTTTACTGACCATATGTTTATCATGGATTATGAGCCGGAAAAGGGTTGGTATAGTCCAAGGATTACACCTTATGAGCCGTTGCAGTTAGATCCGGCAACAGCTACACTTCATTACGGGCAAGCGATCTTTGAAGGACTAAAGGCTTATCGTACAGCAGATAATAGGATACTTCTATTCAGACCTGAAAAGAATCTGGAAAGGATAAATATTACAAATGATAGAATGTGTATGCCGCCAATTGATGTGGATTTTTGCTTGGAGGCTTTAAAAACCTTGGTAAGTTTAGATCAGGATTGGATACCATCAGCTCCGGGAACGTCACTCTATATCAGACCGTTTATTTTTGCAACAGACCCTTATCTGGGGGTTAGGCCATCTAATACCTATAGATTTATGATTATCCTATCACCGGTGGGTGCCTATTATGCAGGAGGTATAAATCCTGTAAGTATTTATGTAGAACCGGAGTATACACGTGCTGTTAAAGGTGGAACAGGATTTGCAAAAACCATTGGTAACTATGCTGCCAGCTTGAAAGCTCAAGCAAAAGCGGCTGAAAAAGGTTTTGTGCAGGTTCTCTGGCTTGACGGTATGGAGAAGAAATATATTGAAGAAGTTGGAGCCATGAATGTATTTTTTAGGATAAATGATGAAATTGTTACTCCGGCTCTTGAAGGAAGTATTCTGCCGGGTATTACAAGGGCTTCAGCAATCCAATTGTTAAAACATTGGGGAATGAATGTTTCTGAAAGAAAAATTTCCATGGAAGAACTATATAGTTCCTATCAAGAAGGAGCTTTAAAAGAGGCGTTTGGGTCTGGCACTGCTGCTGTAATATCACCTATAGGAAAATTGGCTTGGAATGATAAAAATATAGAGATAGGTCAAGGAGAGATAGGAGAAATATCTCTAAAATTATATGATACATTAACCGGAATACAGACAGGCAGGATGGAAGATACATTCAACTGGACTGTGGAGGTCAAGCAATAATTTAAAGGGAAAAGAGGGAGAAAACATGGGTTGGTATGAAGGGTTAAAAGAGGCCATTGAAGCAGCAAAAAAGGCGGGGAATATGGAAATTGTGCAAAATATAATTGATGCACAGCAGCAGGTTTTGGATATCCAACAAGACAACATGAAATTACGAGAAGAAAATGCAGACCTAAAAAAGCAGCTGGAAAATCTAAATGACCTAATTGAAAGCGAAAAGCATATGACTGTCTATAAAGGGTTTCTTTTTAACAAAAACAATCCACAAAATCCGGGACCTTTTTGTCAAGTATGTTGGGAATCTCAACGTAAATTGATTTGTATTGTAAAGCAGGGCTCTATTACAGGGGCATTTAACGTGTGCCCTTTATGTAAGCAACACTACAGTGCTGTTCCGACAAATAAGGAAATAGATGCACTAATGAATGAGTAGAGATTATCTCCATTTTGGAAAAGATAAAGTGAGGTAAGAACATTTTGTATTATGTATATATTGTAGAATGTAAAGATGGTACCCTTTATACAGGATGTACACCGGATATTGAAAATAGGCTGAAGGAACATAATGCCGGTACGGGTTGTAAATATACTCGTACGAGATATCCTGTTGTCTTAAGGTATTTAGAAGAGGCTGAAAACAGGAGCAAAGCACAACAGCGAGAATATGCTATAAAACAATTATCCAGAAAAGAAAAATTAGAAATTTTGAATATAAACACAGCATAGATAAAAAAGGTTCATTAGTGAATGACTAGCCTTCACTAATGAACCTTTTTTTATAACGCCAGATGAAATAATATGCCGAGATAATGAACCGTAGCACCCGCCAATACAAAAAGATGCCAGATACCGTGATTAAAGGGTATTTTTTTGCATACATAAAAGACTACACCAAGGGTGTAGATTATACCACCTACAAGCAACCAGGCAAGTAATCCGGCAGGTAGTGTGTTTATCATAGGTATAATAGCTATTACTATTAACCAGCCCATACCTATATACGGTAAGGCTGATGAGCTTTTTGATTTATTTAGTTTAAGTGCTTTTAGAACAATCCCCAATATTGCCAAAGACCAAATCAAAGCAAGGATCGTCCATCCCCAGAATCCATCCATTGCAAGAAGTGCAATGGGAGTATAGCTTCCCGCAATGACCAAGTATATTGATGCATGGTCAAGAACCCTAAAAACTTTTTTGCTCTTTTCATGGAAGATACTATGATATAGTGTAGACGATGTAAAAAGAAAGAGCAGCGTAAATCCATAGATGCTAAAGCTTACTATTTGTAAAGCATCACCATTAATACTAGCGAAAGCAACTAAAACTACTAAAGCTATAATGCTTGATAAAGCACCGATGCCATGGGTTATGCCGTTGAATATCTCTTCCTTTAGAGAATATCTGTTTATTAATTTATTGTTATTTTCCGAATCTATTAAAGAGTCATAAGTCATAGGTTAACCACCTCTTTATCTAAAATAAATGTTTTTTAATTATACTACAGCTTCATACGAAAATCTAATTTAAAATCTCAACGTCAAGCGGAAGATCATGGGTTTATAGTAGATATAGGCATTAGAGCAATAAGAGAAGCCAGTGCTGCAGGAGTATAGAAAAAATTAAAGATTTTTACTATTTAAAACGATTGACAGATGGAAAATCTTATGTTATCATTGCTATATTCGGCCAATAGGCAAAGAAATAGGAGGAATTAAGATTTATGAAACAAGGTACAGTTAAGTGGTTCAACAACGAAAAAGGTTTTGGGTTTATTGAAGTAGAAGGAGAAAAGGATGTATTCGTACACTTTTCAGCAATTTCCGGAGATGGCTTCAAATCATTGGAAGAAGGACAAAGAGTAGAGTTTGAAGTTACTGAAGGACCAAAAGGACCTCAAGCTGCAAACGTTTCCAAACTGTAAATCCAAAGACAACACGCCTTACCATTTTGGTTGGGCGTTTTTTATTTTAGCTGCTTTTTAAGCTATCTAAATCAAAAAAGCACACTTGGCTATTTTTATAGTTGGGTGTGCTTTTTGTGTGTGATTTGTATCTTTGGTTTTTTGGTATGTTTTAGTAGAGAGTGTATAGTAAAAGATTTTTCTATAGTATATATGTTATAATATAGAGACAATATAAAGAAGTTTTAACTTTTATTGAAATGATTTTTCATTTTTTCTTCTGCTGTTCTAAAATGTAGTAAACATCCATTGAGATAATCTTCTAGTGAAAGGTCATTTTTGGCTGTATTCAGATCTTCTAAGCTACTGGTGGATATTTCAAAAGAAAATTCGTCCATAGTTGATGATTTCCAAGGAGAAATATTCAAATCATCTTTGTTGAAGATAACTGTATCTACTAAATCTTCAAAAGCTTCTTGGTTATCGGTGTCTTTTCCGATCCACCACTTCCAAAGAATTCGGTCTAAAGCTATAGTGATTTTTTGATTCACAATGAGATACCTCCATATTAATAAGTTAAAATTTTATTTTATATGCCGAATTTTGTACTAATCTATGATAAAAACACTCCATGTTTTGAAACACGAATAGTATTATTATATCTTAAGTATGGAAAAAAGGTAATTTAAAATATAAGGGGGTTGGGTTTTATGGGTAAAGAAGAAACAAAAGATACAATAGCACAAGAGAAAGGAAAAGTGGACTGGGTTAAGTTGACCTGTCTAAGTGGAGAGATAGAAGCTGATATACTTTTTGGTCTTTTAGAAACCAATGAAATACCTGCGGCAAAAGTATATCCCGGTGCTACTCAAGTTATAAAGGTATATATGGGGACAGCAATAGGTGTTGAAGTTCATGTACCTGAAGATAGGCTTCAAGAGGCCAAAGAAGTCCTTAAGGAGATGGAAAATCTATGTGGAAATTCCTAAAGCTATTCGCATATTTATTGAGCCATCCTAAAGTAGGCAAATATAAAAAAACTATCTTTGTTGGTTTTCCAATATTGTATTTAATTATGCCGGACCTAGTACCCGGTTTAATTGATGATTTGATAATTATTGCCATTGGTTTTATGGCTTTTGTTAAAATTGGCCAAAAAGATATTAAAGTGCCTCAGGGTGATGATACAATAGATGTTGATGCGAAGCTTATTAATGATTAGTAAAGTATGTACGGGGATATATCTTAAACGAAACTTAATTCAATATCAACTTTCTTGCTACTGAGTATTAGCTGGGTTAATGCATGACTTAGTCAGGTGATAAATAATTTGTGATCGCTATTAGTGGTGATGGAGGAAATTATGAAATTTCAAACTGAAATTAGGGTAAGGTATGCCGAAACAGATGCTATGGGGATAGTTTATCATGGAAACTACTTTGATTGGATGGAGGTTGGACGATCTGAGATGTTTAGAAGTCTCGGCCTGCCTTATACACAGATTGAGGAAGAAGGAATATATATTCCTGTAATAGAAGTTCATTGCAAATATTTCAGACCTGCCAGGTATGACGATGAAGTTATTATTGAAACTCAACTTGAAAAGTTTTCCGCAGCAAGTGGTACACTTAAATATACCATGTATCTAAAGAGTGACAATACTATTCTTGTTGAGGCACAAACTGTACATGCTTTTGTGAATGATAAGGGCAGACCTGTGAATATTAAAAAATTTCCTAAAGTATATAACAAGCTGTTGGAAATAGTTTAGATGTTGATCAGCTAGAACGCTAAGGAAAAAGGTGATTTAAAATTGAAAAAGTCACAAATATTGCAGATATTGGAACGCTTAGAAGCAGAATACCCTAATGCAAAAACCGAGCTGGAGTTTAACACTCCTTTTCAGCTATTAATAGCTACCATGCTATCAGCACAATCTACAGATGTGCAGGTGAATAAGGTTACAAGGGGTTTATTTGCTAAATATCCAGAACCTACTGATCTTGCAGCAGTAGAACTTAATGTTTTGGAAAATGATATTAAGAGTATAGGTCTTTTTCGCAATAAAAGCAAAAATATCTTGGAAACAAGTAAAATAGTCGTAAATAGATATAATGGCAAGGTTCCCGACACCATGGAAGAGCTAATACAGCTTCCCGGAGTGGGAAGAAAAACAGCTAATGTGGTTTTATCCAATGCTTTTAATATACCGGCAATTGCAGTTGATACGCATGTTTTTCGAGTGTCTAACAGATTGGGGATAGTTAATGCTAAAAATCCGGAGGCAACAGAACTGGAATTGCAAAAAAATATACCTATGGATAAGTGGTCATTAGCTCACCACTGGTTGATTTTGCATGGCAGAAGGGTTTGTCATGCAAGAAAGCCAGCTTGTGCAAGCTGTGTAGTTGAAGATCTGTGTAAATATGGAAAAATGCAAAAGGTAGAGCAGTAGAGGAGGGAAGCATGATTTGAAAATTGGTGTATGTACCCTCGAATTTAGAATTTCTTATGTACATTCTCTAAAAGAAAAAAGAAGTGTAGTCAAAAAAATTAGTAATAAAATCCAGCAGAAGTTTAATGTTTCCATATCAGAGATAGATACGCAAGACCTTTGGCAAACAGCAACCTTGGGTATTGCAGTGGCAGGAAGCCATGCTCCATTACTTGAAGGGATTCTAGAATCCTTAATAGATTATGCAGAAAGTATCTTTGATGGTGAAATTAGAGTTTTACATACGGAGGTTATTGCTGTTTAGGAGTGATTTAAATGCATATAGTACTCTATGAACCGGAAATACCACAAAATACGGGCAATATAGCCAGAACATGTGCAGCAACAGATGTTTCTTTGCATTTAATCAGACCCCTTGGATTTAACATAGATGATAAGTATGTAAAAAGAGCGGGATTGGATTATTGGCATCTTTTGGATTTGCATATATATAATAACTGGGAGAACTTTATAGCCCAAAAAGGTCATTTACCCTTGTACTTTATAGAAACCAAGGGAGAGCAATATTATCATGAATTTCAATATCCCGAGGATAGCTATTTTATTTTTGGGTCTGAAACTAAGGGGATACCGGAAAGTATTCTTAAGCAGTATTGGGATAGAGTCACCAAGATACCCATGAGGTCGGATGCAAGATCATTAAATTTATCCAATGCTGCTGCTATAGTTATCTATGAAGCTCTAAGGCAACATGGATTCAAAAGCATTACTTGATTAAAGGTACTAAGAAAACAATTATATTGAGCATAACGAAGTTTCGTTTAACTAATACATTGGAAGTGAAAAAAATACTTTATTAAGTAAAGTTTCATTTTTAAAGAGGTGGGATTATGTTAATAGGAGTGATTTCTGACACTCATATACCCAATAGGGCTAAGTCAATACCTAAAGAGATATTAAATGGATTTTCAAAGGTAGATATGATTATACATGCAGGAGATATTTGTGAAGAATATGTATTGGATGAGCTTGAGTTGATAGCACCGGTAAAGGCAGTAGCCGGTAATATGGATGGCTGGGATTTGCAAAAAAAAGTTCCCAGAAAACAAATAGTGGATATAAAAGGCTATAAGATAGGCATAATCCATGGTGATGGTGATAATGGAAGCACCGAACAAAGAGTGCTGGATGCTTTTAAGGATGATAAAGTAGACTGTATAGTTTTTGGTCACACTCATCAAGCCTTTAATTCTTTAGATGGAGATATATTACTATTTAATCCTGGCTCCCCAACAGATAAGAGACTAAGTAAATATTTTTCATATGGCCTACTAAAAATAGATGATACCATAGAGGCAAAGATTGTGTATTTTTGAGGTGATCGAATATGGGTAAGGAAGAGAATGGACAAAAAACAAATTCCCGATGCGGACGGATTGTGATTGTACTCGTGTTTCTGTTTGGATTTTTGCTGGTTACATTTGCATCATGGCAGCTTTTCAGCGATTGGTGGGAGGATATCTTGGCACGAAATGAATATGCCGGATTACGTGAAGGTATGGAGCTCTCAAGGCTGCATACCCATACGTTGGACATGCACCGCTTTATTGAGCAAAATCCTGATTTCGTGGGTTGGATTTTGATTGAGGATACGTTGATTAACTATCCCGTAGTACAAGGACCAGATAATGCAGTATATCTGCATACAACCTTTCTGGGGCAAAGGAATCCAGCTGGATCTATATTTATGGATTATCGTGCAGTGTATGCTTTTGATACGCCTCTCGCCATCATCTATGGGCATAACATGCGGGATGGATCTATGTTTGCACCTTTGCATCAGTTCATAGACCCGGAATTTTCAGGAGATTACCCTGTAATTACGATTATAAATGCTGATGGTGAGATTTTGCCATATCAGATATTTCAGGTGCGATGGGCGGGGGCACAGGATGCTGTGTATGGACTTAAGCCTACTGACGATTTGGCTGTAGGGGTGTTTTTTGCGGATGCACCTGATGGAGCAAGTCGATTTCTTGCTTTATCAACCTGTGCACCTCCTCCAAATCACCTAATTAGGCGGCTTTTGGTTTTTGCTGCACATATGCCATAGAGTTACACAAGATTATATATCAGCAAATAAAATTCACTTCCCTTGGTAATAATAAGTACCACATTGGGAGGTGAATTTTTTTATGACACTTGGTCATGAAGATAAAGAAGAGCTGCTTAGTCAAATGAAAATGGAGATTGTAGCAGAACTGGGTTTAATGGAAAAAGTTGAAGCGGTGGGTTGGTCCGGCTTAAGTGCAGCTGAAAGTGGCAGGGTAGGAGGTATCATGACACAAAGATTAAGGCAGTTAAAATAGTTGCTAAAGGGTGTGGATAGTTTGCAAAAAGGTAAGTTCAAAAAACATGATAAAGGTGATCATCCCCAGGGCGATCAATTTATAGAAGGTAAAATTGGATCAGGATATATGTCTACGATAGAAGGTCAGCCTTATTTAGAAGACTTTGTGGAAGATACAAAAGAAATAAAAAAGCAAAGAAAGAAAAAGATGTAGATAAAAAGCACTTTTTGTAAGTGCTTTTTCTTTTTTATTGTAGATATGGAGTTTTTTATGCTAAAATTAGGAAGAGCTAATTGAATGAAACTAGGAGCGAATAGAAATGTTTTTTTTACAAGCGGCAGCAAAGCAAGTTACTAACTGGTTGATACGAAATGGTGGCATAAGCGAAAAAGATCGAGAAATTTATGAATATGGGTTTGACAATTTGTTTTCTACCCTAACAAATTTTATTATTGTCATTTGTATTGGTTGGTTATTGGGAATAGTAGTGGAAAGTATCATATTTTATGTTACTTATTTTATGCTGCGTGTATATGCAGGCGGCTATCATGCTGATAGCCCAATGACGTGCTTCTTTCTCAGTATAGTCTTGCTAATTCCTTATCTGTTAGCTATTAAATACCAGCATGTATGGAATATTCCTGAGGTGTTTTTTGCTTTGCTGGTAGGGGCTGTAGCTATACTGATATGGATTGCTCCAGTGGGAACTAAAAATAAGATGCTAGATGATTTGGAAAAGACTGTATATCGTAGGCGGTTATTTAGAAACCTTACTATAGTATCAATTATAGGAGTTATCTTATTTATGTTATCACTTAATGAGTACTATGCTGCAATTTTGTGTGGGATTTTATTAACTATGACTATAGCACTGGCAGGGAAAATAAAGTTATCACTGCAGGGATGACAAAGAAAAAAGGGATTTATATATCATAAAATTAGGCAGCTTCAGACATTTCAATTGTTTTATGTTCCTCCACGATAACATAGACGATAATCTTTTGAGAGAAGATTATCGTTGTTACATTTAGGACAAAGTTTTGCTCCTCAATATTAATTATTCGATTTTCTAGGAGTTGCGGCACAATTGTATAGTCAATGTGCTCTATTTCTCGGCCTATTAAAGAATTCAAATATTCATTAATTATTTTTTCTATTGCTAAAGAATAGCTCTCTCTTTCATATGAGGTTAAATCTTCATTTGCAAAAGAAATAACAGGTTCGATTGAAATAACTACATATTTTCTTTCCTCTAGATTTTTCTTTAACTCCTCAATTTCACTCTCACGTGCTGTTAACTCATGCTTCAAGCTTTCATTTTCAATGTTCATTTGATCTACCTGAGAACCAATAGAAAACACTGTTAAAGAAGATCCTATGACCAAGCCAAGGATGAGTAAAGATAGAAACCTTAAAATTGGCCGAATCCTAGGAACAAAATAATACTTCATAACTATTTCCCGCCAACTACTGCAACTATTATAGAGTAGCCAACTTGTGCTCCAAAAAATGCTGCGACAAGGTATAGTAGCTGCTTAATAACTACAGTAAAATGCCCTTCAAATAAACCCGTCTGTAAGATTTCAAGAGTTGTAAATGTACCACCGATTCCGGCTGCTATAGCCCATATTCTTATGTCACTTGCTACTTTTAACATTGTTTTAATAGGCGGATTGCCTGTTATTATAGTGGCTAACGACCCTATTAGAGAAGCACCGATTACAACACCTAATGAAGTACAAAAAACCAACAAAAATTTTTCGGCAAAACTAGTCATAGTAATCACTCCCTTGTTGAAATATACTTAGCTATAACTTAATCTATGCTCTTAAAATAACCGGACAAAAATAAATCTTTTATGTTAATAAAATTAAAGAGGAATTGAGCTGTTTCTAAAGAAAAATAACTAGAATAAAGTTAGTTAGTCAATTGTTCTATAGCTGGAGGTTACTATGTCTTTTGTTCACTTACACAATCATACTGAATACAGTCTCCTTGATGGGAGTTCAAGGGTGAGGTCTATGGTAGCCAGAGCCAAAGAACTTTCTATGCCTGCCATAGCGATTACTGATCATGGCAGTATGTATGGTATCATTGATTTTTATAAAGAGTGTAAAAAACATGATATTCATCCTGTTATCGGTTGTGAAGTATATGTAGCACCGAGACTACGAATCCAAAAAGATCCCGGTTTTGATGACTATCAATATCACTTGGTTTTACTTGCTAAAGACCAAAAAGGCTATCAAAATCTATTGGCATTAGTATCTAATGCATATTTAACAGGTTTTTATTATAAGCCCAGGGTAGATAAGGAGCTTCTCCAAAATTATTCGGAAGGGCTGATAGCTTTGAGTGGCTGCCTGGCTGGTGAGGTTCCTTCATTGTTTCTAAAGGGGAATGATGAAGCTGCTTATAATGCTGCCAGGGAGTATGAAAATATATTTGGAAAAGGGAACTTCTATATTGAAATTCAAGATCATGGTATGGAGGATCAGAGAGAGGTTAATACAAAACTGGTTAAACTGAGCAAAGAACTTTCTATTCCTCTAGTAGCTACAAATGATACCCACTATGTTTTAAAGGAAAATGCTAAGGTTCACGATATACTTTTGTGTATCCAAACTGCTAAAACAGTAAATGACGAAAAAAGGATGAAATTTCCTACAGACGAATTTTATCTTAAATCATATGAGGAGATGGAGCTTCTTTTTGCAGAAATACCGGAGGCTCTTACAAATACTCTGGAGATTGCTAAAAGATGTAATGTGGAATTTGATTTTGGAGGTTTCCATCTGCCTGATTACAGCATACCGGAGGGTTATGATGCTCAATCTTACCTTAGGGAGCTTTGTTACCAGGGCCTAAAGGAAAGATACCCGGTTATTTCTCAGGAAATTACTGACAGGCTTGAATATGAACTTTCTGTAATAAATAAAATGAATTTTCCGGGCTATTTTTTGATAGTTTGGGATTTGGTAAACTATGCAAGACAGCAAGATATTCTAGTGGGACCCGGAAGGGGTTCGGCAGCAGGGAGCCTTGTTGCTTATTCTTTGAAAATTACCAATATAGATCCATTAAAATATGATCTATTATTTGAACGTTTTCTAAATCCGGAAAGAATCACAATGCCGGATATCGATATTGATTTTTGCTTTGAACGTCGAGGAGAAATAATTGACTATCTTTTAGTTAAATATGGACAAGAGCATGTAGCCCAGATAATTACTTTTGGAACCATGGCTGCAAAGGCGGCTGTCAGAGACGTAGGAAGGGCTTTACAAGTTCCCTTGCCGGAAGTAGATAAGGTTGCCAAGCTGATACCAAATGAGCTGGGAATTACCCTTGAAAGAGCTCTCCAAGTATCAGTAGAATTGCAACAGCTTTGTGAGAGCGACCATACCATACGTGAGCTTTTAGATATAGCTAAAGAGGTAGAAGGTCTGCCACGTCATGCTTCTACCCATGCAGCAGGTGTGGTGATATCAAAAGAACAAATGATTTCATATCTGCCTGTGCAAAAGGCCAATGACGCAGGAGTAGTCACTACCCAATTTGCAATGGGGATAGTAGAAGAGATTGGGCTTCTTAAAATGGATATTTTAGGGCTGCGCAATTTGACTGTAATTGGTCAGGTAGCTGAAATTGTCAAAGAAAGCAAAGGGATAGAACTTGATATTGACAATGTTTGCCTTGAAGATGATAAAGCTTTTGAGATGCTTGGCAGAGGAGAATCAATAGGTGTATTTCAGTTAGAGTCCGATGGTATGCGGTCTATTTTAAGAAACTTGAAGCCGGAAAAATTTAGTGATCTTATAGCTTTAGTAGCTTTATATAGACCTGGTCCGCTGGGTAGTGGGATGGTTGACGATTTTATTAAGAGAAGACATGGTGAGGTGAAGGTCAATTACCTACATCCAAAATTGGAGCCAATTTTAAATGATACCTATGGAGTTATTCTTTATCAAGAGCAAGTTATGAGGATAGCCAGTGATTTGGCAGGATTTTCTCTGGGGCAGGCCGATCTTTTGAGGAGGGCCATGGGTAAGAAGCAGCCGGAAGTGATTGCAAAGCAAAAACAGGCTTTTATTGAAGGTTGTGCAGCAAATAGTATTGATGGAAAAATTGCCGAAGAAATATTTGAGCTAATAGCATACTTTGCCGGATATGGCTTCAATAAATCCCATTCGGCAGCGTATGCTCTGGTGGCTTATCAAACAGCTTATTTAAAAGCTAATTATCCTACGGAATACATGGCTGCTTTGCTATCCAGTTTAATGGATAATCCAGATAAAAAGATATCCTGCATGGAGGAATGTAAAAGACTTGGAATTGATATTTTACTTCCCGATGTAAATGAGAGTTTTGTTGATTTCAGTGCTTGCTCAAACAAAATTCGCTTTGGGCTCGCTGCTGTAAAAAACGTAGGGGAAAGTGCAATTAATGGAATAATAAAGTCAAGGCAAGAGAAAGGGCAGTTTACTTCCTTGATAGATTTTTGTTATAAGGTAGATAGCAGCTGTTTAAACAAAAGGGTACTAGAGAGTTTGATTAAATGTGGAGCTTTTACTTCTTTAAATATTCCAAGGTCTCAACTTCTGTCCATAATGGATAGGGCTATGGAGATAGGTCAAAAAAGACAAAATGATTTAAAAAGCGGCCAATTATCTCTTTTTGATATGGGAGCAGAGGATGATTTTGAAATAGAAATTACAATTCCATTATCAGAGCAGGAAGAACTTAGCACTAGAGATATACTTGCAATGGAGAAGGAAACATTAGGTTTATATATAAGCGGCCATCCCATTAATGAATATCTGGCAAATTTACGTAATCAAACTTCAAATACTATAGAAGAGATTACCCCTGGCATGGATGGTACAACTGTCATTATAGGTGGGGTATTATCTCGCATAAAAAGAAGTATAACTAAAAGAGGAGAAGCAATGGCTTATGCCACTCTAGAAGATAATACAGGTTCCATGGAATGTTTGATATTCCCATCAGTTTTAGTTCAATATGCTCAACTATTGCAAGAGGATAGTGTTGTGAAGATTGAAGGAAGGATTAGTTATCAAAATGACGAAGTCAAATGTATGGTAAGTACCATTAAAGCCATTGAAAAAGATGCAAAAGAATCCCTTGTAATCTATTTAGAAAAAGCGTCAGACGAAAGGTTATTGGACGAAATCAGGAGAATATTAAGGGAATATCCAGGAAATATACCCGTGTATATAGAATTTTTGGAGTATCAGAAAAAAATACTTGTTGATAAAAAACTTTGGACAAATCAAGATGAGAAGCTATTAGACTACTTATCTAAATTAAATCTCAAATTTAAAATTGAGTAATGGAGGTAAATGAAATGCGTATAGCGATATACCCTGGTACGTTTGACCCAATAACATATGGTCACTTGGATATTATTAATAGAGCAGCAAAACTTTTTGATAAACTAATTATTGGTATTGCAGAAGATACAGGCAAAGATACATTATTTGATACTGATGAAAGGTTAAATCTTATAGGAAAGCAAGTAGCGGAAATGGCAAATGTTGAGGTGAAATCTTTTAGCGGGCTGTTGGTTAACTTTGCAAAAAAAGAGGGTTGTTGTACTATCATTAGGGGTATTAGAGTGGTGTCTGATTTTGAATATGAATTTCAGCTTTCTTTGATGAATAAAAAATTGGCTCCTGATTTAGAAACAGTTTTCTTAATGACATCCAGTGAGTATTTGTTTTTTAGCTCTAGTGTCATCAAGCAGGTGTCTTCTTTGGATGGATGTATAGAAGGATTGGTACCTGATGATGTAGCCAGTGCTTTGCATAAAAAACTTAGGAGTAACAACTGGTGAATTTATTTGCAAAATACAGGGTAGCATAAGTTATAAGGGGAATATGATAGTTTACAAACTGGGACTTAAGCCATTAATAGTTTAGGGAGGAGAACTATATATGTGGACTGTTGTCTATATTGCACAAAATAAAGACAAAGCCGAGAAAATTAAGGATGTGCTTGCTTCTGAGGGACTTTTAGTTACTATAAGAGGGCTAGGTACTACTGATACAGATAACATGCCAAAAGCAGTAGAAATATTAGTTCCAGAATCTGAGGCCGAGGAAGCCCATGAAATTATAAATGGTATTTTATCTGTTTAATCGTAAAAAATGAGAGGTGATATAATGAAGACCATTGGTGTTTTAACCAGCGGTGGAGATGCACCTGGAATGAATGCTGCCATTAGGGCTGTTGTTAGAAGTTCCATTTATCATGGAAAAAGAGTTGTGGGTATAAAGCGTGGTTATCTTGGGCTTATAAATGGTGAAATCATTCATATGCACCAAGGATCTGTTGCAGATATAATCCATAGAGGCGGTACCATTTTGCATACAGCCAGATGCGAAGAATTTTTATGTCCCGAAGGTAGAGGAAAAGCTGTAGAGCAGATAAAAACAGAAGGTATAGATGGTTTAGTAGTTATTGGTGGGGACGGCTCTTATAGAGGAGCTTTAGAATTAGCAAAGCTAGGTATTCCGACAATTGGGGTGCCTGGTACTATAGATAATGATATTGCTTGTACCAATGCTACCATTGGGCTGGATACAGCTGTTAATACAGTTGTTGATGCTATAAATAAAGTAAGAGATACTGCTACTTCCCATGAGCGGGTATTTATTATTGAGGTAATGGGTAGAGATAGGGGAGATATAGCTCTTTTGGCAGGAATAGCAGGTGGAGCAGAATCCATTTTAATCCCTGAGATTCCCTTAGATATAAAATCGGTGGCTGAAAAAATTGAAAGAGGAAAAAGAAGAGGAAAGCTGCACAGCATCATTATTCTTGCAGAAGGTGTAGGAAATGCTATTGATATAGGTAGAGAAGTTACTGCATTAACAAATATGGAAACAAGATATACTATTTTAGGGCATATTCAACGTGGAGGAGCACCTACAGCTTATGATAGAATGCTGGCTAGTAGACTGGGAGCAGAGGCTGTGGACTTGTTGCTTAAAGGAGAGAGTGCCAAAGCAGTAGGTATTGAATCAGACAAAATAGTTAATCATGATATAGAGTATGTTTTGAAACAAAAAAAACCTATAAATCTTGATTTAGTTAATTTAGCTGGTATACTTGCAACTTAATCGGTCGTTGGTGGTCAGTTGTCTGTCTTCAGAACTATTGTCCAACACTTGGTTTTTCTGACGACCGATCGCTGAAGACTGACGACCATTTTAATAAGGAGGGATAGTTTTATGAGACACACTAAAATTGTATGTACTATAGGTCCTGCCAGCGAAAGTCTTGAAACTTTAAAAGAAATGATTCAGTCTGGAATGACTGTTGCACGATTGAATTTTTCCCATGGAACTCATGAGGAACATGCAGATAGGATAAAATTGGTTAGGCAAGCAGCCAACGAAGTAGGTAAGATAGTAGCAATTATGCTGGATACAAAGGGCCCGGAAATCAGAACAGGTTTAATTGAAGGTGGTAAGATCAGACTCAATGAAGGAGATCATATAATTTTAACTACAGAACAAGTTATGGGGACTCCTGAGAAAATTTCAGTAACCTATGAAACGATCCATAAAGATGTAAAGCCTGGTAACAGAGTACTCTTGGATGACGGATTAATTGAGCTGGTAGTAAAAGAGATAGTAGGCAATGAAGTTCATTGTGAAATATTAAATGGTGGGGAGTTATCAGACCGGAAGGGAGTTAACATTCCGGATATTCTTGTCAACCTGCCTGCCATTACTGAAAAAGATATAAAGGATATACTTTTTGGCATAGAGCAGGATGTTGATTTCATCGCAGCTTCTTTTATTAGAACAGCAGCAGATGTTTTGGAAATAAGAAAAATTTTGGAAGAGCATAAAGCTGACATTCATATTATTGCAAAAATAGAGGATCAGGCTGGTGTAAACAATATAGAAGAGATTTTAGTTGTTTCAGATGGGGTTATGGTTGCACGTGGTGATCTTGGGGTTGAAATACCATCGGAAGAGGTACCCCTTGTTCAAAAAAGATTAATTGAGAAGTGCAACAAAGTTGGTAAACCTGTAATTACTGCAACCCAGATGCTTGATTCTATGATGAGAAGTCCTAGACCAACAAGAGCAGAAGCTAATGATGTGGCAAATGCTATTTTTGATGGTAGTGATGCTGTTATGCTTTCCGGTGAGACTGCCGCCGGCAAATATCCTGTTCAAGCAGTTCAAACAATGGCTAGAATTGCAGAAAGAACGGAAACTGCATTACAATACGAGGAGATACTAGGTAAAAAGGAAATGCTTCCTCAGAAAACGGTAACTGATGCAATTAGTTATTCTACATGCAGTATAGCATTGGAACTGGATGCTGCTGCTATCATAACGCCTACAGCTTCAGGATCTACAGCTAGAATGGTTTCCAAATATAGACCCAAGGCAAAAATTATAGCAGCAACTCCTTATCTAAAAGTTGCCAAAAAAATGTGCCTGGTATGGGCTGTTCATCCTATAATAGTTGGTAAAACAACTGGCACGGATGAAATGATTACCGAAGGTGTGCAGAGAACTTTAGAAGCAGGACTAATATCCTTAGGTGATTTGGTTGTAATAACAGCCGGTGTTCCGGTAGGTGTTCCGGGGACAACAAATCTGCTAAAGGTACATATTGTTGGCGAGATTGTTGCTAGAGGAACAGGAATAGGAAGTAAAGTTGTTACAGGTAAGATCAGAAAGGTTTTATCTGGCGAAGAGGCAGTTAATAAAATAGCTCAAGGCGATATATTAGTTACCCATGGTACTGATAAAGAATATGTGTCTGCAATGGAGAAGGCAGTAGCGATTATCACAGAAGAAGGTGGAATTACATCCCATGCAGCTGTCGTGGGAATAAGCATAAATGTTCCTGTTATAGTAGGATGTGAGGATGCGATGAAAGTATTGGATGAAAACACAACTGTGACAATAGATACTGCAAGGGGAATAGTGTATAGGGGAGTAACAAAGATACTATAATCACACATTCCCTTCTTTTGGGGGAGGGGTTATTTTGCATGAATATTTAGAAGCTTTGCAGCCTAAGTTTAATGAAGCATTTAAAAGTAATGTGAAAATTACTGAAGTAACGGTTTTTTCGCTGCAGCTTTCACCGAAAGAAGCATTGATTATGACTAATAGACAAATATACTTACTTAAAAAAGGATTTTGGGGTATGAAAGTACATTGTTTTCCTTTAAGTGAGGTTGAATTAATATTAGTTGATGATCATTTGCATGTGACTTCGGAAAAGCATGGTTTTAATGCAGCTATTAAAATCCCGGATAGCAGAAAAAGATCATTACTAACTATGGCTTTAAAAAAATTCAGCCAGGTGAATGAAATGAAATAAATGTCCTATTCATTTCGTTCACCTGGCATTTATATGATTTGTAATTTGTGATTTGTAATTTGAAATGTCTAGTTTGCTTTTGATAAGGCACTGGTTAAATAAGGAGAGATTACGATTTGACCTTGGTCTACTTGTGCAATTTCAGGGCTATGGTGTTTAATGCTTTCACTTTCTGATTTACATGCTATGAGGTTGCCAATGCGTATTTGCATTGGATCTAATATTGAAGCTACAATGAATGAGCCAAGATCGCCTTCTGCACCGGCATGAACAACCCCCTTCACAGAGCCCATGACTATAATATTTCCTGTTGCCACTATTTCAGATCCGGGGTTGATGTCGCCCAGAAGTATTAGATTTCCTTTGAAAGTTAATTTTTCACCATTGCGAAGGCTTTTGGAAATGAAATGGCTTTGCTGGTTTAGCTCAGTGTCTGAGAGCCCCAAAAAGTTTTTATGTTCTTCTTCAGGAAGTTTACTTTCTGCAACATTGCTGTCTTTTATAATTTCTATGGTAGTATCCTCAGTCTCTATAATAGGTGTTAAGTCATATTCTAAACAAACCTGCTCCAAGTCTTTGTATTGTTCAGGTGTTAATGTATCATTAGATGGATGAAATTTAAATTTTGCACCTTTAAAAAAACCATTACTATCACTAAGATGTTTTTTCAAAGCGGTTTTTACATCGGAAAAGTCGAATTGAGTGTCTATATGTATAACTAAGCATTTGAGCGTTCCTTTAATTGCAATAATATTTTGGTTCATATTTAACACCTGCCTGTAGCTGGATTTCGTTTCGAGAGTAATACAGTTCGACTAGTTTTTACATATTTCCTGCTGTTTCTATAAAATTTGCTGGATTTCCTGCTCTATTATAAAGAAGGAAAAATGATAGTTTGTGCAGTATAATATAAAGAGAGTACCTAACTGTTGTCTATTAAATGAACTATTAGTATAAGCTAGAAGAAAAGCTGAGGGAGGTATGTTTTATGTTTGGAATATTTAACATTGGACCTTTGGAGATTATTGTTATTTTGGTCATTATTTTAATAATTTTTGGTCCTGGTAAACTTCCACAATTAGGCAAGTCTTTAGGGAAAGCAATTAGAGGCTTCAAGGGATCAGTAAAGGAAGTAGAGGATACTGTGACAGAAGTTAAGGATACGGTAGCAGAAGTGAAAGATGCTGTTAAGCTAGAAGGGGATAAAACAGGAGATAAAAAAGAGTAGAAAAATTAAGATGTTAAAAACATAGCATGTGTATGTAAAATATACTGACTAAATGATAAACAGATGTCTATTCACGGAAAATTGAGTAGGTGTCTGTTGTTTTATGTGTTTGTATAAAGGAGTTTTAAAATCTTTAGCGAATGTTTAGTGAATTAATACAATACTAATGCAAGCTTTAGGGGATAAAGAAATGTTTATATCAGTTATTTTGCCAATTATGATAATATTTGCAGCCGGATTTATTGCACAAAAGATTTTTAATCTGGATATTAAGTCTATTTCTACTACGGCTATATACTTATTATTCCCGCCTTTGGTTTTCAGAACCTTTTATGATAATCCATTGGATTTGAATTATTTATATATCTTGTTATATTCAGTGGCCTTGACAGGAATCCTTATTATAATGATCAAAGTAATAGGTTTATGGAGAAAATATCCTGATGATAAACAAAATGCTTTGGTTTTATCTGTTGGCTTTATGAATAATGGTAATTATGGAATACCCTTGGTGATATTTGCTTATGGGGTAGGGGGCTTATATTATATAATACCCATTATGATAATTCATACTATAATACAGGTTAGTGTTGGCGTATATTATGCAACAAAAGGTAAAACAAGCTTTAAAAGTATTTTAAGCAATATTGCTAAAATGCCCATGATGCATGCTGTTTACTTGGGGATGATATGGGGTATTTTTTCTTTGCCAATGCATGAGAGTATGTATGGTGCTATTAACTTAGTAGCTGATGCTGCTGTTCCAATAGTTATGTTGGCTTTAGGGATGCAGCTTGCAGAAATAAAAGTGAAGAATATTGAGTGGGAATTAGTATCTTTAGCAGTTTTTTTAAGGCTGGCAGCTTCACCTGTTATTGCTTTACTGATAGTCTGGCAACTGCCTATAGATATATTGTTGAAAAAGATAATGATACTGGCAGCTGCTACACCTACAGCTGCTGTATCATCAATGTTGGCCATCCAATATGATTGCAATCCCCAGCTGGTTTCAGCAATTACTTTAATAACTACCATTTTAAGTATGGGAAGCATATTGATAGTTTTACTCCTTCTCGGCGGATAGCTGATGAAGGAGTTCTTTATATAATTCCGGTCTTCTGGCTTCTAAATAGAAGCTATCTCTCATGGATGTTGAATTCTTTTCTCTGATGCGATTTATAAGCTCGGGGTCCAGGTCGGCAAAAAGTATCCCTTCCTTGTTGTTGAAATCATCTGCTATTAATTTACCCTTGGGATCTATAACCAAGGCTCCACCACAGAATGATTGACCATCTTTGTTTTCGCCTATTAAATTGCATGCTGCCAAAAATACTGTGTTGTCATAAGCACGAGCAGTTAAGTATTTGAGCCAGATACTTCTTCTATCGCCAACCATAGTTGGTGATGCATGGGGAGCAAAAATTATTTCGGCTCCTTTTAAGGACATTATGGTTGAGAGCTCAGGAAAATGCAGATCCCAGCAGATTTGAATACCTATTGTGGCAGTTGGAGTTTTAAATACAGGTAGAGCATTGCCTTCGCTAAAATAAGGTTTTTCGCTTTTGCCTAGATGTGTTTTTCGATAAATCCCTATTTCTCCATTTGGTTGAACTATCAGATGGGTAATATAGGGTTTTTTATTGTGGGCTTTTTCTGCTAAACCTGCCAAGATACAAATTGAATATGTACTGGACCATTCTTTTAAGATATTGGATATTTCATCTATGGGTTCGGCACTTTCTTTATAAAGATTTTTACTATATCCATGAATTGATGTTTCAGGAAAGCAAATAATATGAGCATTATTAGCAGCAGCTATTTCTACATATTTTTTAAGTTTTGCAATGTTTTGCTCCCTGGAGTTAATCAGGGCTTCCATTTGAACTAGAGCAATTTTAGTTTTTTGCATAAGTGTTAAATCTCCTTTAGCAATTGTTGACTGTCAATTGCTTTTATAATAGCCTATTTATTATTTTATGACAAACCTATAGAGGAATTTACAATTTATTAACTTAGACTTTTGTTTTTATGATTAATGTTTTTCTGATGTGGAAATAATAGTGAAAACATTCGTAAAAGGGAGTAGAGGAGCAATGAACTTTAAACGCGTTCCCAATCATATAGGTGTAATACCTGATGGAAATAGGAGATGGGCGGAAACCAAGGGTATGTCCAAGGAAATGGGATATGAAAATGGCATAGACCCTGGTTTTGAATTATATAAAACTTGCTTGGATTTAGGAATAAAGGAAATGACCTTTTATGGATTTACCCAGGATAATACGAAAAGACCATCAGCACAAACAAAGGCTTTTCAAAAGGCTTGTGTAGATGCTGTTAAGGTTTTATGTGATAGAGATGCGTCTTTACTTGTTGTGGGTAACACAGATTCCTCTTTGTTTCCATCTGAATTACTTCCCTATACTAAAAGGGTGAAATTTGGAGATGGGAAAATGAAGGTGAATTTTTTAGTGAACTACAGTTGGTGGTGGGATATGAATAAAGCGTATTTAAATGGGGATGCTCTCGGAAATCCTAGGGATTATTTTTATACTAATATAGCTTCGGGTGATATTTCCAGGGTTGATCTGGTGATTCGTTGGGGAGGCAGGAGAAGGTTGAGTGGATTTTTGCCTGTCCAGACAATTTACTCAGATTTTTTTATTGTTGATGAACTTTGGCCGGACTATAGAACAGAGCATTTATATGATGCACTTAAATGGTATGAAACTCAGGATATTACTTTGGGAGGATGATCTTTTAAGCGAAAAATTATGAACCTGGATCACCTGATATTTGATATAATCATATTAAACTTTAATATGGTTTGAAAAATTCAAGGACGGTGAAGCAGATGATTGGGTCGTTGGAGATAATCCTATTTTTTTTAGGTGGAATATCAGGTTTTGTAGCTGGATTATTGGGGATTGGTGGAGCAATAGTTCTCATTCCCATGATGATATATATATTGCCCTACTTTGGGTTTGACCTATCTATGCATGAAATAATGGGTTTATCAATGACCTTGGTATTTTTTGCAGCATTGACCGGTGCTATTACCCATTTCAAAGGCGGTAATCTTCACAAAGATCTAATTATAGTTGTAGGAGGGGCAATGCTCTTTGGAAGTTTGCTGGGAGCTATAACCTCAAGTTTTGTTACAGAAAGAAATTTATTGATTGTGTTTGCCATAGTTTTAGCTTTATCTATTCTCTTGTTGTTAAAATCAAAAGACAAAGAGAGCACAAAAGACACTACTAATAGTGTAGATAATAGCATTACGTATGTGAAATCCACGAAAGAAAAAGCAACAGGAGTGTCTTTGGGTTTTTCAACTGGTGTACTTTCCGGAATGGTTGGAGTAGGAGGAGCTGCTATACTTATTCCTGCTTTAAACTTTTTCTTGAAAATACCTATCAAAGTATGTATTGGAACTTCTCTTGGTATCATCTTGGTAGGGAGTGCGGCAGGTTTTTTTGGAAAAGCTGTTACAGGACAAATACCTTTTGTACCTGCATTATTTTTGGCTGCCGGAGGAATATTGTTCTCTAGGCTTGGCAGTAAAGTGAGCATGAAGCTAAAAGGTGAGCACTTGAAGAAAATTCTTGTTGTAGTATTGGTAGTTACTTTAGTGCGGATAGTTGCTACAATAGTTACTTTCTGATGTAATAATAGTTTAGATGATCTTTTTATAAATTAAATTTTAGCAGTAAATGATAAATGCCATCTTTGTTGGCATTTTTTTTATTTAAGGCACTTTACATGAAAAATATAAGCCTCACATAAATTTAAAATATTGAATATACATATAAACTAAAGCTTGAATTCTGAAGTCATTTAATAAGAGTAGGGTAATATAGGCAGGAAGTAGATGATAGGGTGAATTTTATCGAATATCTATACATTTTTACTTTTTTTGTTTATTTATATCCTTTTATTATGAGTCTTTTTTGGATTAGTTTTTCAATGCGTTTTTTTATTGAATATATCCGTTTTGAAAAAAATCAAGAAAAAGAGCAATGGCATACACAGCTTTTCCCAATGGTATCTATTTTAATACCTTGTTATAACGAAGAGGATACAATTTATGATACGGTAAAAAGCCTTTATACAGAGCTTAAGTATGTCCATTATGAAATTATTTGCATTGATGATGGTTCAACAGATAAAACATGGGAAGTGCTCACAGCACTAAAGAAAAATGGGGAGATAGGCGGGCTGAGAATAATTAGAGTGGTAAATAATGCAGGAAAGGCACATGCACTTATGCAGGGAGCAATTGCTGCTAAAGGGGAATTTTTGCTGGGCTTAGATGCCGATTCTTTTTTGGAGCATGATGCAATTGATCATTTGGTTATTAATATATTGGGGTATAAAAATAAACTCACTCACTTTTTGGGACAAAGAAAGGGAATTGGTGCTGTTACCGGGAATCCATTTGTACGCAATCGCTCTACTTTGTTAGCGAAGGTTCAGTTAGTTGAGTATGCTTCCATTACTGGTTTGATTAAGCGTTCGCAACGATTGTTTGGTCGTATAGGAACAGTTTCCGGAGTATGTGTTTTGTTTCGCAAGCGAGCATTAATGGATATTGGTTGGTGGGATCAAGACATGATTACAGAGGATATTGCTGTTACATGGAAGCTGCAAATTGAAGGTTGGGAAGCATATTTTGAACCGAAAGCAATTTGTTGGATGCTTGTTCCGGAAACGATCAAGGGTTTATTTAATCAACGCTTTCGTTGGGCACAGGGTGGCTCTGAGGTAATGATACATTATTTTAAAATTTTATTTCAACCTAAAAAGTGGAGTCAGCTGCCTTTATTAATTGAGTTGATTATAAGCTTTATATGGTCATATATGTGGTATCTTGGTATGTTTTTATTTTTCTATAGCTGGTTTATTAATGGGCATATCAATTGGATGGCATTTGCATTGGGTGCGTTGCTTGTATTGATTTGCATGGTACAAATCATAGTGGCGTTAAAATTAGCAAAGAGATATGACCCGAAGGTAATGGACTATTTCTTATGGGCAGCGTGGTATCCTTTTATATATTGGCTTATTAATCCACTTACGGTAGCTTTGGCATTTCCGAAGGCAGTGATGACGAAGATAAAAGGCGGGCAGGCAACATGGACATCTCCAGATCGTGGTTTAAAAGAAATGGGTTAACAATAATTTTATTATTTTTAAAAATGTGAGTTGCAAGTGTAGAGGGAGGCAAGTAATATGGAGACCCTTGAAGATCAATCCCAAAAATCCATAAAAGAAAGAATAAACAAAGAGAAAATCATTGAAACCAAGGTTTCACCATTTAGAAGGACGTTTGAAATCATCATAACGATAATATTTAACATAGTAATCCTCTGGTTTCTTTCATTGTTAATTGATGCAATATATAAGAGAATTACCGGGGAAAATCTATTCTATCCCTGGATGCCGTTTTTTGTTACCCAGATTATGTGGCTAGGCATGTTGGCTGCTATTATGTTATTTTTATTTTTCTTTATCTTGGCTTCTGTATGGCAATTTTTCAAAAGTGTTTCATATCCTGCGAAAAACCAAAAAGCAAATGAACCGGAAAGAGTAACGGAGATAGAGTTAAGTGAATATTTCCAGCTGCCTTTAGCTGAAATTCAGTGCCGCCAAAATAGTGATGAATTAATCGTTCATGAAAATATTAACAATGAACGTATCAAAGAGTTGCGAGCAATGCATGATAAAAAGCAATAGCAGATGAGGTGTTAATGTAAGAGCATGAATGAATTTTAATATTGATAATTATACAAATTGATGATACTATATAAATACAATATAAAAGTTGTATTTATATAGTGGGAAAGGGAATACTATGAACGTATACCATTATAAAACGGCAAGCGGCAAGGATTTGATTTTGGATTATATTAATAGCCTTAGCAAAGCCGAAATTGTGGATGGTTTATCGGTTTTAGAGAAATTTGAAAAAGAAGATTTGGATGCATTAATTATCAAACCGTGGCAAGGCAAAATTAGCGAAGCTTATTTTTATAAGCATAATAGGATTTTTTATGTGGTTGTTGATGGTCAAGATATGTACGTACTCCATGCTTGTCGAAAACAGAAAAATAAGACAGAAAAACGTGATAGCGAGATAGTGATAAAAAGAGCCAAAGAGTTGGGCGAGCTGCTATCTAGGAGATTCGTATAAGGAGGTTTTGAATATGCCATTTCAAAAAGTTAATATACCTGAGGTTATCAAAGAGACTTTAAGTACAGATGCTGAGTTGAAAGAAATGTGGGAAAGCAGTCGGATGGAATACGCTGTTTTAGGTGATTTAATTAAAATTCGCAAGAAAAAAGGTCTGTCTCAAGCCGATCTAGCAGAAAAATCTGGTTATAAACAACAGGTTATTTCTCGCATAGAAAATAAGGAAAACAGTCCGACACTTAAAACCATATGTAGTATCTTAAGTGTATTAGATTACGAAATTCATCTCGTACCCAGGCAAAAAGTATAATTTATATAAAGATTATCAATCCTACTAAGAATTTATGAAAAAATTCTTGGTAGGATTTTTTATTGTTGAAAAATAGTGATTATGTGAGAAAGTAATCTTGACAGTGGCATTAAACCATTGGTATGATTTGTAATATGATGGAGTATTAAGAAAAATTGGATGGAATAAAATGATACTGTTTTAGAAAAGGTGAGATAAATACAATGGATGTTAAAGATGTTAAAAATGAACAAAAAGTTCTTCAATGTCTTTACTGTGGGAATAAGACGAAAATGGATATGGTAGGACAACATACTCATTATTGGGAAGAAGATTATGGATTTCGCGGATGTAGCAAGTATAAAATGTTTGCTTGCTCTGTATGTGGAAAAGTTACATTCCACCATACATACTGGGATGATAGCATGTGGGTTAATGCCGATCAAATGTATGAAGAAGATGAAGTATTGTATCCTATAAATAGCATTGACAGCAAAGCTATGCCTACGAAAATTAAGAATGCTTTTGAAGCGGCTTTGAAAATACGAAACATTGATAAAGTTGTATGTCTTATGGCATTAAGGCGAGTTCTTGAATTGATATGTGTCGATAAAGAAGCTTCCAAATGGGGATTAAAAGATAAAATAGAAGAGCTTGCACAAAAAGGCATTTTACCAGAACCCCTGAAAGAGGCATCCTCTTTTACAAAAATTCTCGGTGATTCAGCAGCACATGACAAAGGATTAAGTGTAGATAATCATGATGTAAACAGTATGGTTGATTTTGTTGAATACATTATCGAATACCTATACATCCTGCCCTACAAGCTTGAACGATACAAAAAACGATTAACGTCATTAGAGCGAGACAACGATGATGAATGATTGTAGGAAAGATCTAGCATTTTCTGTAATAGAGGCAATTTCACATTATCCATATAACATGTGTTTAATAAAAGCTTTTATCTTATCTTAAAAACATGTATATATAAATATAGGGCGAATATTTGCATGTAAATATTATCGATAAATTCAAGGTAGTCTGTAAAAATAACGAAAGGTGGGAGCGTATATGCCAATGATTGATGTTACTGATGTTGTAATAAACGAGGAAGCAAAAGAGCTTGAAAAAATAATACAAGCCAATCCAAAAGCAAAAGTGGCATATGAGAAATTTGAAGCTGAATGTGAAGTTGATGAATAGAATCAAATATGTAGATGCATTAGGTTATGAATTAACGTTAGCACGTAAATAGTAAAAAAGAGTTAGTAATATATTGTTTAGGATATCCGCTACCCACTATAAATGTACATTAAAAATAAGAAACCCCACTTTTTTATTCTAAAGGTGGGGTTAGTTATTATAGTTTGGTGCCGAAGATCGGAGTCGAACCGATACGTTGTTGCCAACGCTGGATTTTGAATCCAGTGCGTCTGCCAGTTCCGCCACTTCGGCATATATGAATTACAATTGCATTAGAATATTAACATGGATTTAAAAGAGTGTCAATATTATATTGTACTCTTATTTTGATGAACGAGGAGAAAATTGACGTAATCAGTGAAATTAAGTTATAATAAGCTTTTAGTAAGACTTGTTTCTAATTTGAAAAACTAGGAGATATATCTTAGCTTAAGATGTAACCAGTCAGATCAACTAGCTTTGTTTGCAATCCCAAAAAAAATCTTATTGGGTCTATGGATAAAGATAACCATAGTTTTATAAGTGCCAAACAGGGGTATTTGGGGGGATAATAATGGTTCCGGATAATATAATAGTTCAACAAATAAAAGAAGGAAGAGCAGAATCCTTTGAGATATTAGTTGAGCGTTATCAAAAACAAGTCTACAATATAGCTTATCGCTATACGGGAAATCGTGATGATGCGTATGATCTTTCACAAGAAGCGTTTTTAAAGGCATATAGAGGCATTAAAAATTTCAGGCAGGACTCTTCATTTAAAACATGGATTTATCATATAACATCTAATGTGTGCAGGGACTTTTTGCGAAAAGAAAATAAAGTTTATAAAGTGTCAATTGATGAACCTGTACAAAGCGAGCATGGTGATATGGAAAAACAGCTGGCTGATGGTTCCAGGGGGCCTGATGAGGCCTATGAGAGTAAAGAGCTATCTGAATTTATTCAGAGCATCGTTAATGATTTGCAGCAAGAATATAAAGAAGTTATAATTTTGCGAGAGATGCAGCAGCTGTCTTATGAAGAGATAGCTAAGGTTTTAGATTGTTCTATTGGTACAGTGAAGTCTAGGCTAAATAGAGCCAGGAAAATCCTAAAAGATAGGATTATTGTAGCCGGGGAACAATTAAAGATTGATTTACGTCAAATAAAATAGAAAGGGGGTAGGCTAAGTGAAACATGAAGATATCAGAGAGCTGTTGTTAAAGTATATTGATGGAGAAGCAACGATCGAAGAAAGTGAAAAAGTTGAAGAACATCTTGTTGACTGTAAGGAATGTCAAGAAGAGTATGAAGAATTAAAAACAGTTCTAAGCTTATTTAATACACTGGAGCCTATGGAGCCCCCGGAAGGTTTAAAGAGGTCTATTATGGCTAAGATAAAGAGTGAAAGTTTACCACCAAAGCCATGGTTTTCTTCAATAAAAAATGGATGGGTTTCATGGGGGGCGGCAGCAGCAATTGTAATTATTGTTGTTGGAACGATGAGCATGCCTGACCTATTGAGTAATATGGGTACTTATGTATCTGATGCAAATAACAAACAGACCCAGGAGATCATGCCGGCAGGTTTTGGTATTGAGCATGGTATTAGAATAGAAAATGGAGATACACCTATGGGTGCACTGGCGGGTGCATCGGTACTACGTGATGAAAGAGCCGATATCAGGGGACTTGGCATCACTGATGAAGAGGATTTTCAACATTTGCCGGTATCTAGGGAAGTCCTATCTTTAGCAGTAGTAGACTTGGATGCTTCTTTGGAATATATTAAAAACTTGGTAGACGATCCAATAATACGAATGGAAAATGAATGGGAAGCAATAATACTGATAGAGACAGCAAGAGATGAAGGGCAGTTTATGGAAAGTCTTGAAGAATTGGGTGCAATTAGAGTGGAAAATTTCTATAATACTGATTGCATAGAGGAATTTAGCAGTGTTGAGATTGAAATATGCGAGTTTTTGAGTGATATAAATGAAGACTTGTATAATGAAGATGAAGAGCAGAGACAGAGGTTACCAAGAGATCTGGAAAGTGTTGAATGGCAAGCAGCAGACATTAATGCTTTGGAAATAGAAGATGTAATCATGTATGAAATAAGAATTTCGGTACAGGAGGAATAACTCCGTTAGTACCGAATTTTTTATAATAAACTTTAAATTTTTTCGGATATCCAATGATTGGCTTTTGCTATTAGAGGAACAATACACAAAGAGGTGAAATTTCTTGAGTGAGAAATTCTTGATAATAGATGGAAATAGTTTGGTGCATAGAGCTTTTTATGCCATACCTGTCCTTACTAATAAAGAAGGCATATTTACCAATGCTGTTTATGGTTTTACAAATATGCTTTTAAAAGTTATCCAGGATGAACAGCCAAAGTACGTTGCAGTTGCTTTTGATAAAGGGAGAATCACTTTTAGAAATGAGGTATTTAAGGAATATAAAGGCCATCGAAAAGCCACTCCACCTGAACTTAAGCCTCAATTTTCCTTGATTCAAAAAACTTTAGCAGCATTAAACATTGCCTTTTTTGAATTGGAAAACTATGAAGCAGATGATATTATTGGAACTTTTGCCGGGATAGGAGAAAAAAATGGACTGGTAAATACTATAGTTACCGGCGATAAAGATACCCTTCAACTCATATCAGAAAAAACTGTGGTAGCTCTAACAAAAAAAGGGATAAGTCAAACAGAGTATGTAGATTTGGCTAAACTTAAAGAAATGTATGATTTAACTCCACAACAAATAACTGACTTGAAAGGACTGATGGGAGATCAGTCTGATAATATACCGGGTGTACCATCTGTAGGAGAAAAGACTGCTTTAAAGCTTTTAAAACAATTTGGGACAATTGAAGGAGTTTATGACAATATTGAACAAGTTAAAGGCGATAAGCTGAAAACCAATTTGCTAGAAAATATGGATAAGGCTTTTTTAAGTAAAGAGCTTGCTACTATTGAATGTTGTGCTCCTATAACGTTAGACATTGAGGAATGTTTGTATCAAAAACCTAACTATGAGGAATTATTAAGTTTACTTAAGGAGCTGGAATTTAATAGCTTGGTTGGTAAATTTCTTGGAGAAATGGAGCCTGATATTAATGAAAATTATACGGAGAGCCTTTCACCAAAAGAGTTTACTAACAGATACGATCCAAAAGAGCCCGTTTCTCTTACTTTAGAGCTGGATGGGGATAAGATAAAACCTCAATTTAAATCTGCTGTAATGGTACAGGCAGATATGGTAGCTGATTTTACATCCTTTCATGAAAAAGAATTTATTGAGTTTTTGCATAAATATCCCCAAATAGACCTTATTGTTCATGACTTTAAGGATTTGTATAAATACCTTAAGCTTCAAGGTATACCAATAAAAAAAGCACAAGATATACAAATTGCAGCCTATCTTTTAAATCCTGCTCGTTCAAGCTACGGGATAGAAGAATTGGCTCTGGAATATTTAAATTTAGCTTTGGTTGAAAAGGAAAAAGCAACCGTTTTTCAGGAGCTTTTTATAAAGCTTAAGGAGCAGTTACTGGAAAATGACTTATATGATTTGTACCTTAATATTGAACTACCTCTCATAACAATATTAGCTGATATGGAATTAACAGGGGTGACTGTTGAAAAGAAAGTCCTTGAGGAAATGGGACAAAAATTGGAACAAAAGATAGATCAACTTACTAAAGATATTTTCATCTTGTCTGGCGAAGAATTTAATATTAACTCCCCAAAGCAGTTAGGTGTTATTCTTTTTGAAAAAATGGATTTGCCGGTAGGCAAGAAAACCAAAACAGGATACTCTACTAATGCAGATGTGTTGGAGCAAATTACCCATCCCATTGGGGAAAAACTTTTGGAATATCGGCAGTTTACAAAGCTTAAGAGTACATATATTGATGGTTTGAAAGAGATTATTAATGAAAGAACAGGTAAAATACATACTACTTTCAAGCAGACAATAACAGCAACAGGTAGATTAAGCAGTGTAGAGCCTAATTTACAAAATATACCTATTCGTCTTGAAGAAGGGCGTGTGTTGAGAAAAGCATTTGTGACATCTAAAGAGGGTAATGTTCTTATTGCAACAGATTATTCTCAAATTGAGCTAAGGATATTGGCTCATATATCTAAGGATGAAAATCTTTTAGATGCTTTTGAAAAAGGCCAGGATATTCATACAAGAACAGCTGCTGAAGTTTTTGGAGTTGCCATGGAAGATGTAACATCCAATATGAGGAGAAGTGCCAAGGCAGTTAATTTCGGCATTGTATATGGGATCAGTGATTTTGGACTGGCACGGGACTTGGGTATAACTCGTAAAGAAGCAAAAAATTATATTGATGAGTATTTTAAAAGGTACAAAGGTGTAGATGCATATATTAATGATACTATTGCCAAGACCAGAGAAAGTGGTTATGTAACTACTTTGCTTAATAGAAGAAGATATTTGCCGGATATTTTCAGTTCTAATAAAATGGTTAGAGCTTTTGGTGAAAGGACTGCCATGAATACGCCAATTCAAGGAAGTGCAGCAGATATTATTAAAATAGCTATGATTAAATGTCAGGAATTTATCAATAAGCAGAATCTTCCTATTGAAATGCTTTTACAGGTACATGATGAGCTTATTTTTGAATGTCCGGAATCAATGTACAAAGAAGCTGCGGCTTCAATAGCAGAGATTATGGAAAATGCATATAAGCTGGAAGTACCATTAACTGTAGATGCAAAATATGGTTTGAACTGGTATGATTTAAATAATATAGACTAAATAAGGTGGTGTAAATAAGATGCCTGAGTTACCGGAGGTTGAAACAGTAAGAAGGAGCTTGGAAGAAAAAATAAGTGGCTTAACTATAACTGATGTTGATATATATTTGGAGAAATTAATCAAAGAACCTGCCAGTATAGAAGCTTTTAAAGAGATAGTTATTGGTAAGAAGATAGAGCGATTAGATAGAATAGGGAAATATCTTTTATTACGCTTATCAGATGACTATGTTATAGTGATTCATTTGCGTATGACCGGACAATTACTGTATGCTGCTCAATATGAAGATGTCACAAAACATACCCATCTTATATTTCATCTTGATAATAACTATCATCTGCGATTTGTAGATATTAGACAGTTTGGAACCATTTATCTCTTAAAAGGAGATGAGCTAAAAACTATTAAAGGTTTGTCTGCCCTGGGGCCCGAGCCTTTATCAAAGGACTTTACTGCGGCTTTTTTAGGTGAAAGACTAAACAAAAAAACAAAAAAAATAAAGCAAGTTCTTTTGGATCAAGATGTAGTAGCCGGATTAGGAAATATTTATGCAGATGAAGTTTTATTTGAAGCAGGGATACTTCCTGACAGAAGGGCAAATACTCTTATAGAAGATGAGATAAATAGACTGTACCAAAGTATTGTGCAGATAATCAAGGAAGCTATTTCTCATAGAGGAACCAGCTTTAGGGATTATGTAGATGGCGATGGGGAAAAGGGTGGTCATCAAGAATATCTACAGGTCTATCGCAGGACAGATCAGCCTTGCAGTCGTTGTCAATGCCACATTAAAAGAGAAAAAATAGCAGGTAGAAGTAGTCATTTTTGCCCCGGATGCCAGAAGTAACAGAGGTCAGCCATCGGATTATTGACAGATATTAATTGTGCGGGCGGTTAATAACCGCCCCTACGCTTCCGATACGCATTATCAATGCGTTCCGCTTATTGATTTCTAATGACTGAGCAGTACGTGCACTTTCAGTTTTCCCATGCATATGATGTAGCCAATCATAATACAGCATGGGAGGAGAAAGTTTTGGAATTATTATATGTTATCTTGTTTGCTTTGGCAGTTAGTATGGATGGATTTGGTGTGGGTTTGGCATATGGCATGAGGAAAATTCGGATTTCCCTTATGCCACTTTTAGTAATTTGTGTTACATCTGCAGTAGCCATAGCTGTATCCATGTATTTTGGCACTATTGTGGCGTCCTTATTAACACCTGAAATTGCCGGTATGTTAGGTGGTTTTATATTAATAACAGTGGGTCTTTGGATTCTTTACGAAGGTTGGTCAAAGTGGAAAAAAATCAATAAACCTAATATAGAGGAGAAGAAAGATACTTACTTAATGCGTCTGAGGGTACCGGGATTTGGTATCGTAATTCAAATACTTAAGGAGCCTGAAGCAGCAGATTTTGATAAATCCGGTACTATTAACTATAAAGAGGCTCTATTTCTAGGGTTTGCCCTGGCAATGGATGCCTTTGGAGCAGGGTTTGGGGCTGCTGTGGCAGGTTATCAGATACTGCTGGTACCTATTTTTGTAGGAGTTTTTAAATTTGTATTGGTTTCGACAGGTTTGTGGCTAGGTCAAAAGAGTTTTATGAGTAGCTTAGGTATATTCGGAGCGTTGCTCCCCGGAATAATTTTAATAGTGTTAGGAATTTCGCAGTTTTAGGAGGTTTTCATGAAAGTCATAGGTCTTACAGGTGGAATTGCCAGTGGAAAATCTACGGTAGCCTCAATTCTTTTAGAGTTTGGGGCTACTATAATTGATGCAGATCAGGTTGCCAGAGAGATAGTAGAATCTGGACAGCCTGCTTTGCAAGATATATGCAAAGCATTTGGAGAAGATGTTTTATTGGCTGATGGTGCTTTAAATAGGAGAGGATTGGGAGAGATAATTTTTAATGATTCGGTAAAAAGACAGATACTAGATTCCATTATGCATCCAAGAATCATTGAAGAATGTCAAAAAAAACTTGAGTGTTATAAACAGGCTGGCAAGCAGTTAGTAATCCTTGAAGTTCCTCTGCTTATAGAAATGGGGATGAATACCATGGTAGATGAGATCTGGCTAGTAGCTATTGATCCTCAGATTCAAATAAATAGACTAATTAAAAGAGATGACCTATCCAGGGGACAAGCACTAAAAAGAATAGAATCTCAAATGCCATTGGAAGAAAAGATGCTAATGGCAGACACAATTATAGATGGTCAATTAAATATTGATGAGTTAAGATATTACTTGAGAACTTTATGGAATAATGTTTTAGTGACTGGAGTAGAGGTAGAAAAGGACTAAAAGTGCAGCGAAGGGAATGAATTCATATCAAAAGGTTCTTATTAATAGTTATCATTGCAATAATATTTTTATATGCAGTAGTGCCAATGGGTCTTAAACTGGTATTTCCATTATATCACCAGGAGGCCATAGAGTTTTATGCTAAGCAGCATGACCTTGACCCTCTTTTAGTGGCTTCGGTAATCTGGGTTGAAAGTAGATTTGATGTCAGAGCTGAATCTCCAAGAGGAGCAAGGGGATTGATGCAGATAATGCCACAAACAGGAGAATGGATAAGTGAACAAATAAATGTACCTTATGATTTGGGAAAATTATACGATCCTGCTCATAACATTAGGCTTGGATGTTGGTATTTAGCCAACTTAAGGCATGAATTTGACGGCAATATGAACCTTGTCTTGGCAGCTTATAATGGAGGGCGAGGTAATGTGAGGAACTGGGTAAGTGAAGGTATATGGCTGGGTGATGAAGAGGGTATAAGTAACATACCATTTGGAGAAACGAGGGAATATGTAAGGCGAGTTAATATGATATATAGAGTGTACCAAAAACTTTATGGAAATTAGTAGTTTAAAAGAGGTTTTTAGAATATTTTAACGAAAAAATAATACTATTCGTGTTTAGGAGCAATTTTAAATTTTCAATGTTTTTAGCACGGATTAGTATAATGGTCGCAGATATTTTTGTTAGTGAACGGAGTGATATACTTGCAAAGAAACGAAATAAACTCCTTGGAACAGGTGAAAAATTTAAAAATAGATAAAGACAGGCCTTTTTTTTCAGCCCAGCATGAAGAAATAGCTAATGGTGCAGTTACAGATATATACTTTATAAGAACTAATGAAATATTACAGAAGCAAGGCCTGTTGGATACAACAGTTACAGCCGAAATATTTCCCAGAAGGGATGGGGTTTTGGCAGGAGTGGAAGAAGTTAAGAACCTTCTTGCTGGAAAAAATATTAAGGTTTGGGCTTTTAGAGAAGGACATGCTTTTAAGGCTAAAGATGTGGTAATGAGAATAGAAGGAGCTTATGGGGAATTTGGCATACACGAAACAGCTTTATTGGGAATCCTTGCACATTCCAGTGGCTGGTCAACAGCGGCTCATGAAGTAAAGCAAATTGTAAAAGAAAAGCCATTTTTCTCTTTTGGAGCAAGACATGTTCATCCAAGTGTGGCTCCCGTTATGGATAGAGCTGCCCTTGTCGGAGGTGCCAGTGGTGCCAGTTGTATTTTGGGTGCCAAGCTTTTTGGTATTGAGCCAGTTGGAACAGCACCTCATACACTTTTTTTGATTATGGGCGACACGGTAGAGGCTGCTCAAGCCTATGACAAGCATATGCCAGAGGATGCATTGCGTTTGATGTTGGTTGACACATTTAAAGATGAAGCTGAGGAAACCTTGAGGCTGGCCAATTCTTTAAAAGAAAAACTCTATGGAGTTAGATTGGATACGCCCAGTGAGCGAGGAGGAGTGACTCCAGAGCTTATAAAGGAAGTACGTGCCAGGTTAGATCAAGGAGGCTTTCAGCATGTAAAGATTTTTGTTTCGGGTGGACTGAATCCTGAAAGGATAGAGAAACACCTGGAAGCCGGAGCTGATGCTTTTGGAGTTGGCAGCTACATTTCAGGCAGACCACCTATTGATATGACTATGGATATTAAAGAAATTAATGGGATGGCTGTAGCAAAAAGAGGACGTATACCAGGCAGGACTGTAGTAAAAGGACTTGAAAGAATTATATAAGTCCTTTTTCTTTATGTGCTGTTTGTGGTGATGCTATAGTAGTCTTGAAAATTTGTATTTGCATGGGTGATTAATAATGAAGCGAAAGCTATTTCTCTTTGGTTTGATACTATTAATTTGTTGTGCAGCATTAATTTTTAATATGCCAGAAAGATTGGGAACTATTAGTGTTCCATCAAACTTTAGTTCGGTGGAAGCACATACAGAATATATAAAGATAACGCCTCAAGAAGCTCAAGTAATGATGTTATCTGGTAATGTGGTTATTTTGGATGTTCGCACACAGGATGAATTTGAAAGCGGGCATATTAAAAATGCATTTCTGCTTCCTTATTTTGAGATAGAGAGAAAAGCAGAAAGCATGATAATTGACAAAGATCAAACAGTATTAGTTTATTGCAGGACAGGAAGAAGAAGTTAAGCTGCTTCAAAAAAATTAATTGAAATGGGCTATACAAGTGTGTTTGATTTTGGCGGAATAGTTGATTGGACCGGAGAGATTGTTCGGGATACTGCTGATTTGTTGTAGTGATGAAAAATGAAGGATTGGAACGATATTGGAAGGGAGAGCAGGGAGATGGATCATGATTTATTGATTAATCTTGATAAAATACATACAACCGAATTAGGTGTTGAGCGAATAAAGAAGAACCTGAAATTGGGTAACGTGGATGTTGTTGCTTGGTGCAAGGCTAAGATCAAAAATGCAAATGACATTGTCAGAAAGGGCAAGAATTGGTACGTGTATACTGATAATATAATAATAACTGTTAATGCCAATAGTTTCACAATAATTACTGCTCATATGAGTTAAGTGGTAGCATGGTGAAGAGATAGAGTATGAAGCTAAAATTGTTTTTTAATTGAAGATTACTATTATTTATTTAGTATATGATTTTGCATAGGGCAAAAACTATAGCTAATATGATTAACCCTGAAATGGGGGATACAATGATTGATTTGAGATATCATATAGCTACAGTTGCTGCCCTTTTTCTTGCCCTGGGCCTTGGAATATTTATTGGAAGCACTATGATAAGTGATAGTATTTTGGTGAGAGAGCAGGAGCAGTTAATTGTCAGTCTTGAACAGGAGTTTGACAGGCTGCGAGATGATAATCGTTTTTTAAAAGCAAGTGTAACAAGTCTTCAAGAAAGTTTAAGCACGTATGATGAATTGGGTAGAGAAATTTTCCCTATATTGGCTCAAAGCAAGTTAGAAAATAAAAGTATTGGGCTTATTATAACCAATTTGGATTTTAATCCTGATGGGTTTATTGAAGTTTTGATGGAGTCTGGTGTGAAAAAAGTTGAACAGGTAAGTATTGCAAAAGAATTTTTTCTTCAAGAGCAAAGCGAAAGTTTGGTTTCTGAGATTATTGATATTATTGCAGGATTTATTGTTTATCCAGGACAAGGGCAAATACTGGAAGAGGCAGTAAGTTCAAAATTTATTAATGGTGGTTTTACAAGTTCAATTGACTATCTATTAATTATTGGAGGCTATGCAGTAGATGCAGATTTAGATTATACAGATATATTAGATTTGCCTCTAACAGAAGCAATTATGAAATTAGAAATACCCACTATTGGTATTCAACTTCCGGATTATAAAGTTGCAGAAGTGCCAATAGTTGAAAATGTAGATTCCTTTATAGGTAAAGTCAGACTAATTCAGCTATTGGAGTTGAAAAAATGAATCGATTGGAATATAATGGTAAAAAATAGATTAACAAAAGCACTTGACTAACCCTATTTAATAGGGTTACAATATAGAAAAGGAGTAGCTATGGTTAGAGAATTTATATATACTCCAAAATTTGATAAAGAATGGAATAGATTAGGCTTAAGTGATTATGACTTAAGCCTTCTTGAAGCGTATTTGCTTGAAAATCCTGAAGCTGGTAAAATTATTAAAGGAACTGGTGGTATACGTAAACTGAGGTGGATATTGCCAAATGCAGGCAAAAGTGGTGGCATACGTATTTTATATGTAGATTTTATATTTTCTGAAATAATTGCTATGTTTGATCTGTTCCCAAAAGACGAAAAGGAAAACTTGACGAATACCGAAAAGGCTATATTGAAGCAAGTTGTTAAAGCTATTGGAGAGGAGCTTAGAAAATGAGCCAACAATTTGAAAGCATGATGGAAGGATTAAGCGAATTATTGGAATATGCCAAGGGAGATAAAACTAAAGGACGTTCTCGAGTTGTAGAAGCTAAAAATATTAATGTGAAACCATTAAAGCAATACAGTAAAGAAGAATTGAAAAATATCCGATTAAAAAGTAATCTTACACAAAAGACCTTTGCGGATTGCTTTGGTGTGTCACAAAAAACTGTAGAAAGTTGGGAACGTGGGGATAATGCACCATCGGGGGCATCTATAAGACTTTTTCAGTTAATGGAAAAAAACAATAATATGCTAGAGGAATATGAAATATTAACACAAGGAAAATATAGAAATGTAAGCAGGTAGTAGATAAGCATTTCAATTTGCAAATCGATTAATTTTTATTGATAAATATTAATCGAAAATTACTGTTAAAACACTTATTTTTTGATTGACGAAATCCCTTGTCAAGTGATAGTATAAATAAGAATAGTATGTAAAAAAGAATATGGATTGGATGAAGAGTTCGGGAGAGACCATAAAATAGCTTAACTTGATATGGCACCGAAGGGGAGTAGCGTGAAAGCTCTCAGGTAAATGGACCGAACTTAGACAACACCTCTGGAGAGTCATTGAAATAATGACACCGAAGAAGCAATTTACCCCAATCAGGGTGAGGAAACTTTCAGGTTCAATACGGAGACGCACCTGGTTTGGGTGTGTCTTTTTTTATGCAAGCACATAATAATTAGCAATCGAAATAATACTAATTTGTGCTTAAAGCTATCTCGTATTTTTAAGTGCGAATATAGTATAATTATTTGAGAAAGAGGGTGTATTATGGAACAGAAAACTTCGCTTTATGATCTCCATCAATCTTCCGGTGGGAAAATGGTGCCTTTTGCAGGTTATCTTTTGCCTATACAGTATACTGGTATTATGGAAGAGCATATGGCTGTACGAGAGGCAGCCGGACTTTTTGATGTATCCCATATGGGGGAAATAGTCCTAACCGGATCTGATGCTGTGCAGACTTTAAATCATCTTCTCAGCAATGATTTTACAGAGCTGGCTCCGGGTCGTGTACGTTACAGCCCTATGTTAAATCATAATGGGGGTGTGGTTGACGACTTACTGGTCTATTGTTTGGATAAGGAAAACTATTGGCTGGTTGTAAATGCTGCAAATAGAGAAAAAGATGTAGCATGGATTGCTGCAAACCTTGTAGGTAATACTCAGATGGAAGATATTTCTGACAGTATTGAACAAATTGCCATTCAGGGACCCAAATCCCAAGAGATACTGGAGAAAATCACCGATACAAAAGATATCCCCGAAAAATACTATAGTTTTATAGATAATGCTGTAGTAGCAGGGATTCCTGTTTTGCTATCTCGTACAGGTTATACCGGCTCTGCAGGTTTTGAAATCTACTGTAATAAAGAAGATGCACCTGCTCTCTGGAGAGCATTATTAGAAAAAGGTGCCTTGCTGGGGCTTGTACCTTGCGGTCTTGGTGCTCGTGATACTTTACGATTAGAAGCATCTATGCCTTTATATGGTCACGAGATGAATGAAGAGATAAGCCCTCTGGAAACCGGTCTTGGTTTTGCTGTTAAGATGGGCAAAAGCGATTTTATTGGTAAGGCAGCTTTGGAGAAAAAGGGTGAACCTACTATTACAAGGGTTGGATTAAAAGTAGTAGGAAGGGGTATAGTACGAGAAGATTGTCCTGTTTATGCAGGTGGAGTTCAAATAGGTAAGACTACTTCCGGTACTCATCTTCCTTATTTGCAAGGTGCGTATGCCATGGCTCTTTTAGATAAGGAGTTTGCTGCACCGGGTACGCAAGTTTTGGTTCATGTGCGTGGTAGAGAAATAGAGGCAGAAGTTGTTCCTATGCCTTTTTATAAGCTTTAGAAACAAAATATTATTTAAATACAATTAGGAGGTAATATTATTATGAATATTCCAAAGGATTTAGTGTACACAACTGATCATGAGTGGGTGAAATTTAAAGAAGAAGGTGTTGCTTTGATAGGCCTTACTAACTTTGCTCAGGAGCAATTGGGCAACATTGTGTTTGTTAACCTTCCTGAGGTAGGAGATACAGTTACTATTGGTCAGAGTTTTAGTGATGTGGAAAGTGTGAAAGCAGTATCAGACCTTATTTCACCTGTAACAGGTGTAATCACTGCAATAAATGAAGATTTACTTGATGCACCTGAGGGTATTAATGATGCTGCTTATGATGCATGGTTTATTGAAGTGAGTGAAATTAGTGAGAAAGATGACCTTATGAGTGCTGACGAATATGAAGCACATTGTAAAGGAGAGAAATAAGGATGGGATACTTGTTAAATACATCTGAGCAACAAGCTCAGATGCTAAAGGCTTTGGGTCTGTCTTCCCTGGATGGTCTTCATGCCGATATTCCCGGTAATTTGAAGCTTAATAGAGAGCTGAATCTTCCAAATAAGCAAAGTGAGTTAGAAGTGCTGCGTAACTTTGAAGGATTTACTGCAAAAAATCAGGTATTTCCAACGATTTTCCGTGGTGCCGGTGCTTATCGACATTATATTCCAGCAATAGTGCCGGAATTGGCTACTAAAGAGCGTTTTGTTACAGCTTATACACCTTACCAGGCAGAGATTTCTCAGGGGATTTTACAAGCTATTTTTGAATTTCAGACGATGATCTGCGAGCTTCTTGGTATGGATGTATCTAATGCTTCTGTTTATGATGGAGCTACAGCTGCAGCGGAAGCTATAGCTATGTGCCGTGACAGGAAACGCAAGAAAGCTTTAATTTCCGGTACAGTGAATCCACGTATTATTGATACATTACGTACTTATTGCTGGGCTTCAGACAGTGAACTAGAAATAATTCCTGTAAAAGATGGAATGACAGATAAAGAGGCTTTATCACAGCTTCTTACTGAGGATGTTTCTTGTGTTGTATTCCAGCAGGTCAATTATTTTGGACAAACAGAAGATTCCAAGGCTATAGTAGATCTAGTTCACGACAAAGGTGCTATGGCTATCATGAGTGTAAATCCAATAGCATCAGCAGTTTTACCTACTCCAAAAGAATGTGGAGTGGATATTGCTGTGGGTGAAGGTCAGCCTTTGGGGATTCCCCTTTCTTTTGGTGGGCCTTATCTTGGTTTTATGGCAACAACAGACAAATTGGGACGCAAGCTGCCTGGTCGTATTGCAGGTGAAACTGTGGATGCAGAGGGTAGGAGAGCTTTTGTTCTGACTCTGCAAGCTCGTGAACAGCATATTCGACGAGAAAAAGCCAGCAGTAACATTTGCTCAAACTCAGCCCTTTGTGCCATGACAGCATCAGTATATATGGCTGCTATGGGTCCTGATGGACTTCGTGATGTAGCTATGCAGTGCTATAGCAAGGCTCATTATTTAGCTGAGGAATTGGCAAAGATTCCTGGTTTTGCATTACGTTATCCCAGTTCTTTCTTCCACGAATTTGTTACAGAGTGTCCGGTAGATGCTGCCAAGATCATGAAACATTTAGAGCAAGCCGGTATTTTAGGTGGATTGCCTCTAGCTGATGGTGGAATCTTGTGGTGTGTAACAGAGGTGAACACGAAAGAAGAAATGGATCGACTGGTAAGCCTAATCAAGGAGGTGGTAGCATAATGAAGTTACTTTTTGAAAAAAGTATTCCGGGAAGAAAAACTCGTTATATACCACCATGTGATGTACCGCAGATTTCTTTACCTGATGGTATGGAGCGGACAATGAGCTTAGGATTACCGGAGCTTTCGGAAAATGATTTATCCAGACATTATGGTGACTTAGAGCGAAGAACCTTTGGTGTCAATGACGGTTTTTATCCTCTGGGTAGCTGTACCATGAAATATAATCCCAAAATCAATGAGAAGGTTTGTTCATTGCCTGGCTTTACCCAGCTGCATCCTCTTCAGCCTGACGAGAGTGTACAGGGTCTTTTAGAAGCTTTGTATTTAGCTGACCGCTATTTAGCTGAAATTACAGGCATGGATGCTATTTGTCTTGCTCCGGCTGCCGGATCTCATGGAGAACTTCTTGGCCTTATGCTTATGAAGAAATATCATGAAGACCGTGGGGATTTTAGTCGTAAGAAAATTATCGTTCCCGACTCCGCTCATGGTACAAATCCGGCGACAGCCTCCATGTGTGGTATGGAAGTTATAACAATTCCTTCTACAGAAGATGGATGTGTAGACCTTGCGGGTTTAAAAGCGGCTGTGGGTTCAGATACTGTAGGGCTTATGATTACAAATCCAAATACCTTGGGTATTTTTGAAAACGATATTTTAGAAATCACAAAGATTATTCACGATGCAGGTGGACTTACTTATTATGATGGAGCGAATCTCAATGCTATAGCAGGGATTGTACGTCCTGGAGACATGGGCTTTGATGTTGTGCATTTGAACTTGCACAAAACTTTCTCTACTCCTCATGGTGGTGGCGGTCCAGGTAGCGGTACCGTGGGCTGTAAAGAATTTTTGGCAAAATATATGCCCCAGCCAAGGATTATAAAAAATGGTGATGTTTATAGCCTTGATACAGAAACGCCGGATAGTGTGGGTAGTATCTTAGCTTTTTATGGCAATATTTTGGTAGTTTTACGTGCTCTTGCTTATATAATGACTTTGGGACGTGAAGGTTTCCCGGAAGTTGCTAAACATGCTGTACTAAATGCTAACTATCTGATGCATCTTTTATCAGAGCGTTTTGATATTGTCAATAAAGGAATATGTATGCACGAATTTATTATTACCTTAGAAAAAGAGGCAAAAGAAAAAGATGTAACTGCTCGTGATATTGCCAAAGCTCTTTTAGACAATGGGCAACATCCGCCAACTATGTACTTCCCTCTAATCATAAAAGAGGCTTTAATGGTAGAGCCTACAGAAACAGAGGGTAAAGAAACACTTGATGCAACAGCTGCTCTCTATATCAAGCTTTATGATGAGGCGATGAAAGACCCAGAATCTATGAAGGCTTATCCAAAAAATACTGTAGTTGGTCGTCCTGACGAAGTGATTGCTGCTCGTAATCCAATCTTAAGGTATAGAGGAGAGAATTAATTTGGCAGAGCGTTATGATTTAATTGTTATTGGTGGCGGTCCCGGAGGTTATGTGGCTGCGATTCGTGGGGCTCAAAAGGGTCTTCGCACAGCTTTAGTAGAAAAACAAGATCTTGGTGGTACTTGTTTAAATAGGGGTTGTATCCCGACAAAGGCCTTGCTTCATGCTACTCATTTATATAGTCAGCTAGTGGATGGGGAGGTTTTTGGTATTCTTGCGGGAACTCCCGGTTATGACATGGAAAAAATCCATGCCAGGAAAGATGAAGTAGTAACTCAGCTTAGAGGCGGTGTTGCTTCTCTGCTTCAAGCCAATGGAGTTGCTGTTTTTGGGGGACTTGGTAAGATAGTATCAGCAGGCAAGGTGCAAGTTCAGCCTCAAGAAGGTGAATATTTGGAGCTGGAAGGGGAGCGTATTTTGGTAGCTGTTGGAGCTGCCCCTATTCGCCCACCTATTCCAGGAGCTGATTTACCAGGGGTACTCGTCAGTGATGATTTACTGGAGGGTTCGGTTCAAAACCCAGGCAGTATTGTGATTATTGGTGGTGGTGTTATTGGTGTAGAGATGGCTTCTATTTACAATAATTTAGGTACTCAGGTGACTATCATTGAGTTGGCTGATAGGTTGCTGCCTATGTTGGATAAGGAAATATCCCAAAACCTTGCAATGATTTTCAAAAAGCGTGGGATTGCTGTCCATGCCGGAAGCATGGTACAGGAGATTACTAAAGGAGAAAGTGGCCTTTCAGTGAAATTTCAAGGTAAGTCTGGTGAAGCAGTGGCAGAAGGAGAAGCTGTCCTTCTATCTACCGGCAGAAAGCCAAGCCTTGCAGGTCTTTTTGAGGGGACTTTGCCTAAAACAGATGACAGAGGTGGCATCATAATAGATGAACGTTATGAAACCAGTATTCCAGGAATTTTTGCTATTGGGGACTGTGTAAGCGGTAATATGCAATTAGCTCATGAGGCTTCAGCTCAAGGGACAAACGCTGTTGCTATCATGGCAGGAGATCATCCGGAAATGAATATGTCACTAATACCCAGCTGTGTATATACTGATCCGGAAATTGCTACTGTGGGTCTTAGTGTTGACGAGGCAAAAAAGGCTGATCGTCCAATCAAAACTAGCAAGTATGTCATGTCCGGAAATGGAAAAACTATGATTGAAAAAGGAGAGCGAGGCTTTATGAAGCTCATCTTTGACGAGGAAACTGAGGTTTTACTGGGTGCCAGCTTCATGTGCAGCCGTGCTACTGATCTTGTAGGTGTTATTACAGCCCTTGTCGGGACAAAAGTAACTGCTACACAGCTTGCTTCTATCATCTATCCACATCCGACTTTTTGTGAAGGTTTGGGAGAAGCGGTAGAAAGTCTTTTTGGAATGGCAGTTCATGTAGCACCGCCGAGAAGATAAAAGCTAAGGAAATAAAAGTTATCTTACAAAATCTACATGGTTTGAGCCAAAGTTGTTGAGTGGAGTACTTGTCCATTTATTCTAAACGAAGCAGTGTTTTTCATTTACACACAAAAAATAATCTGTTATAATACTCCTTGTGAGTAATGCGAGAGTGCTGGAATCGGCAGACAGGCATGTTTGAGGGGCATGTACTCAATAGGGTGTGCGGGTTCAAGTCCCGCCTCTCGCACCAAATAGAGCATTGGGCGTCAATTCTTTTGAGAATTGGCGTTTTGTTTTTCTGAGGGTGCTTTTTCAGGTTAATAAATTGCGTACAAAATTGACATATATGATTTTTCCTTGATATTTTTTCAGAAAATGCATACAATATAAGTAAGGAATGCATTGATTTCAATGTAATACGGAAAGGAGAAATTATCATGGAACTTGCAAAAATTACGACACGTGGTCAAATTACAATCCCTGCTGAAATACGGAAAAAGTTGGGAGTGAAAGAAGGAGACAAGGTACTCTTTCTTGAAGAAAGCGGACGTATCATTATAGAAAATGCAGCAATGATTGCTCTTAGAAATGCCCAAAATTCTTTTGCTGGAGAAGCCAAACGTCTTGGCCTTGAGACAGAGCAAGATGTGGTGGATTTAGTGAAAGAAGTACGTCGCAAAGTTTGGGAGGAAAATAATGCGGATAATGATTGATACGAATGTCCTCGTATCAGCATTGTTATTTCCAAATGAGAGGATGAACAGGCTAATTTACAAAATCGTGACAGAGCATACTCTAGTGATTTCTTCATACGTGACTGAAGAATTGCTGCAAGTCACCCGTCGTAAATTTAAAGGGAAAGTCGAAATGGTAGACCAGTTCCTCAGTCAACTTCCCTATGAGTTGGTTTACACGCCCAAGCAACCCAAAATGGGTCTGTTTGAAATTCGTGATGAAGCTGACTATCCCGTTTTGTATACTGCTATTGTGGATGATGTAGATTTATTCATAACAGGTGATAGGGATTTTGAAGGTTTAGATTTGGAACGACCAGAGATACTTACACCATCGGAATTTCTTGACAGATATTAATTTTGGGAGCGGTGTAAACCGCCCCTTTTTGCTACAGTTTACACAATCCGAACTGCATCTTTCCTTGTGGGAAGATGGGGCTCGGATTTTTTGTGCAAGGCCCTCAAGTTGACATAAACTTTTTGTTAAGTTACTATGATATTTCAGACAATCAAAAGGAAGCGGGAAGGTGGTATCAATATGCAGGAGAATGTTATTTTAAATGGTGATTGTATAAATGAGCTAAAAAAAATACCATCTGGAAGCGTAGACTTGATTTTTGCCGACCCTCCATATTGGATGAGAGTTGAAGGGGTTTTAAATAGACCTTCGGGAACGGAATTTGACGGTTGTGATGACGAATGGGACAATCAGTTTGCTTCACAAGAGGATTATAAAGCTTTTACAAAAGATTGGATTTCGGAGTGTATAAGAGTCCTAAAGCCCAATGGTTCGTTTTGGGTTATAGGAGGAATGCAGTGTATTTATACAATTGGAGCAATAATGCAGGACTTGGGATTATGGTTTATTAATGATGTCATTTGGTGGAAAACAAACCCTACGCCCAATTTCAAGGGGACCAGAATAAACAATGCACATGAAACTTTGATTTGGGCAACCAAAGGAAAAAAAGCTAAGTATACATTTAACTATAAAACTGCGAAAGAGTTAAATAAAGATATTGTATGTGAAGAGGATTTTTCTTCAGGAATAAGAAAGCAGATGGGTTCTGTATGGCGTATTGGAGTTTGCCAGGGCAAACAGAGGATAAAAAAGGCTGATGGTGAAAAGTTGCATTCTACACAAAAACCGGAAGAGCTTTTATATAGAATAATAGCTATCAATTCAAAAATAGGAGATGTTGTTCTCGATCCATTTGGCGGAACTATGACAACTGCAGCAGTGGCAAAAAGAATGGGAAGAAAATATATAGCGATAGAAAGATCAAAAGAGTATTGTGAATACGGTGCAGAAAGATTAAATGCTTTTACTGAAAATATCACAGATATTGAGCTTGCTTCTTACGATATTAAGCCTCCAAGAGTAAGTTTTTCTGAAATGATAGATGCCGGTTATTTCAATGAAGATGAGCCGTTATATTATAAAGGGAAATCGTACTTTTTTCTGATGAGAAACGGAAAAATATATAATGAAAATGAAAAAAATGCAGATATACATTCTGCAATTGCAAAAATAAAAGGGTCTGCCAGTGGTAGACTTAATGGCTGGAAGTTTTGGCAAGTTAAAAGAGACAAAAAATTAATATCTATCGATGTTATTCGTCAAAAATATATAAAAGAAGTAAAGGGTTTTGGTGAATGAAAAAACTAACTATAGTACTATAATTAAGTTACTGAGGTGGAAAAATGATTTTTTATTTTACAGCAACGGGAAATAGCAAATTTATTGCTGATAAGATTGCTGCTGCAACCGGTGATGATGTAAGAAATATTGCTGACTGCGTACAGAATGAACAATATTTGTTCGAAATTGCAGAGGGTGAAAAGATTGGCTTTGTGGTGCCGGTTTATTATTATGGTATTCCCATTATTGTTGATGAATTTCTTTCAAAATTGAAGCTATCTACAAAGCATGATTATTATTCATATGTCATACTTAATTGTGGTGGAACCACTGCTAACGCTGAATGTTTTATCAAACGTATTTTCAAAGCAGATGCTATTTTTGGAATAAAGACCGTGGATAATTATGTTCCATTGCTTAAGCGTGTTAGTGATGCTGAAATTAATGAACGACTTGATAAAGCCGAAAAAGAAATTGATATGATTTTAAAGCATATCTCAAATAAAGATGCTGGGACATATAACAAAATGGCGGGTCTTTTTCCACGCTTAGTGACTTCCGTTGCTTATCCGATTTATAAATATGGGCGTAGGACTAAGAGATTTCAGGTGAATGATAAATGTATCAGTTGTGGTTTATGTGAGAGAATTTGCCCTAGGAAAGTTATTAAGCTAAAAAATGCTAAACCTGTATGGGAAACTCCACAATGTGAAATATGTTTAGGATGCTTGCATAGATGCCCGACTGCTGCTATTAATTATGGTAAATCAGCGAGGAATGGTCGTTATGTAAATCCTCGTACTCATTTTTAGCTTGCTAATAAACAGGAGGATGGTAAAATGCTTTTTGAATATAAAATTTCAACACCAAAAGAAAATTTTTATGATATTACACCACAAGTGCGAGAGGCAATTTTCAAAAGCGGTGTAACTGACGGTATAGCTGTGGTTTTTTGTCCTCATACAACAGCAGGAATAACTATCAATGAAAATGCTGACCCTGATGTAGTTCACGATATGCTTTTGGGATTAGACAAAGCTTTTCCTGATTTAGTGGAATTTCGTCATGCAGAAGGAAACAGCTCAGCACATTTAAAGGCAAGCTGTACCGGTTCTTCTGTCACTATTATTGTGAGTGATGGTAAGCCTGTCCTTGGGACTTGGCAAGATATTTATTTTTGTGAATTCGACCCGCCCAGAAGTCGCAAGTTTTTTGTGAAAGTGCTATGATGTATTGTAAAATTGAGTAATGTTAAGCAAATAAAGGTCAAATAATTAAAAAAGGGACTTTGCATCAATATTATGCAAAGTCCCTTTAATTTTTTTATCAAGAATCCTGCTCTTTTGTAATAAATGCAATTCCTATTGCTCCCGGACCTGTATGAGTGCCGATTACTGCACCTATTTCGCAGTCTACTGTTTCACAACCCTCAATTAAATCTTCCAGATGTATTTTTAAAGCTTCCATGTCTGCAGATGCTGATGCATGTGCAAATACAACATCGTATTCTTTATCGATTCCGTATTCTTCTATAAGTTTTGCTATTTTTTTCTGAGCGGCATTTTTTCCTCTGGCTTTATCTATACTTGTTATTTTACCGTCTTTGACACTTACAATAGGATAGATATTCATCACACTACCTACTAATCCAGCAGCAGCAGAAATCCTTCCGCCTCGTACCAAGTATTTTAGTGTTGGTATATAAGCGAGTAACATTATTCGTTCACTAAGCTCGGTAAGTTTTTTAGAAATTTCTTGGGCATTCTTGCCTGAATCACGAAGCTTAGCTGCTATTCTTGCTAAAACTGCCATCCCCACAGTAGCATTTTGAGAATCTACGGGATAAACTCCCGAAACTTCTCGTGATGCAAGATATGCCGATTGATATGTTCCACTTAAAGCAGAGGAAATATGAATAGCAACAACTTCGCTGCCGTCTTCTGTTGCTTTTTTATAAACTTGCTCTAGCTCATGAGGTGTTAATTGTGTCGTTGTAGGTGAGATTGTAGAGCTAGCAAGTTTTTCAAAAAACTCTGATGCAGATAAATCTATGTTTTGGCGATAGGTTTCATCTCCAAATACAATTTTCATAGGTATGATGGTAATACCTAATCGTGATGCCTTCTCAGGACTTATATCGCATGAGCTATCAATTAAAATTTTAACCTTGCCACTCTTTCGTGCGGTTTTCTTTTTGGTGTAAAACTCTTGAAGTGTTTCGGTAGCTTGTATAAGTGCTTGTGCTTCTAGGGGACTCATATTTTCCAATATTTCGCTAGCTGCCTCCTTATGGAAATCCCTGTGTTGTATAACTGCTGATTTGCCTTTTTCCGTAAGGGCGATACGAATGCCACGATGGTCATTTGCATCGCGTGCTCTGGACAAATAGCCCTTTTTCTCCAACAAATCTGCTGCTGATGTAAATGTGCTAGGTGCTACAAGTAAGGCACTTGCAATCTCTGAAGCACGGGCGGGCATTCCATCTTTCATCATTCTTGCTATAGTCTCTATAATGTGCATTTCTTTGAGGGAAATGTCCTCCAGCTCTTCGTTGATTAAGAATTCTTCTGATTTCAAAATATCTGGCAGGGTTTCCGCAAGGAAAGTTGTTAGTTTTCCATGGATTGTATTTTGTGACACTATAAAAACCTCCTGTATTTTCAAACGGTATATTCATTGTATAATTCGAATTCTGGATTGTCAAATATAAAACTATATTTTGGAAATCGAATTATATTAAAGAGTTGACTTTTAATATGGGGCATTAAAAAAGAGCAATACTATCGCTCTTTAAAAAATAGAAAACATGTACTTGATAAGGTTAGGAGCATGTCAAAGGCGAATAAGTGTCTAAAAAATAGTCATATGTCCAAAGATCGGACAGAAGCGAAAGTATCAGTGTCAAAATTATCAATGCTTTAAATTTGGCATAAATTTTGCATAATATAATTTTTTGGTATATTAATGGTGCATTATTTAGAGGAGGAATTAGGATGAGTAATATAGCTAGAAAATTAGTACTAACTGTAGCAGATAATAAGCTTGTAACCAGCTTTGTAAATAAATATGGACTTGCTCTTGGAGCCAGCCGTTTTGTTGCCGGTGAAAATTTAGAAGATACCATTGAAGCTGTGAAAAAGCTTAATGCTAAAGGTATATATGCTACTTTAGACAATTTGGGTGAAAGCTGCTATGATGAAAAAGTGGCTAGAGAAGGTACACAAGAGGCAATTAGAATACTTGAAACGATTCAAGAAAGTGGAGTTAAAAGTACCCTTTCAGTTAAGCTAACACAACTGGGATTAGATATTGACTATAACTTTTGCCTTAATAATATGATGGAGATAGTTGGCAAGGCGAATGAGCTTAATAATTTTGTGGAAGTTGACATGGAAGACTCTTCGAAGGTAGATGCTACTATAGGTATCTTTAGAGAGTTGAAGGAAAAATATCCACAAAATGTGGGATTGGCAATTCAAGCTTATCTATATAGAACTGAAAAAGATATGGATAACCTTGCTGATTTAAAAACCAGCTATAGATTGATGAAAGGTGCTTACAAGGAGCCAAAAGAAGTTGCATTTCCTCTTAAAAAGGATGTTGATGATAATCTAATGAAAATCATCAAGAAGCATTTAGATGCAGGATTTTATACTGCTATTGCTTCCCATGATGAAAATATAATTAATGCTTCAAAAGCATATATTAAAGAGAAAAATATCCCTACATCTCAATATGAGTTTCAAATGCTTTATGGTATTTGTTCCAACCTTCAAGAACAGCTTGTGAAGGAAGGCCATACAGTTCGCTGCTATGTTCCTTATGGAACTGATTGGTACCCATATTTTTCACGAAGACTGGCTGAGAGGCCGGCAAATATTCTCTTTATTTTAAAGAACCTTCTCAAAAGATAATAAAGTTTCGTTCCAAAGATAAAAGACTTTGTCTGAAAATGACAAGGTCTTTTTTTGTGTAATCATTTTTTGCCAGTAATCAACAAAGTTGTTGGAAAAAGAAAAAATTAGCCATCAGCTAAAAACCATAAGATAACCTGACAAATAATACGAGAAAAAATACAAAAAAAGGAAATGGAAATTGTAGGCGGAAGTTAAAATGGATAAGGAGTAGTATATATTTGGAGGTATGTTATGGTTTTTTTTAAAATCTTTATCTTTGTGAGTGTTTTGTTTGTGCACCTGGTTAATGTCCCTGTAGATTCAGAAAATGTTGGTGCAGGTTATGATAAAGATAAATATGCAGATAGTACTCAAAAAGTTTTGTTGCAGGACGAGTATTGTATACTTGAAAAAGAAGTAGAATTATTTAATAGGGTGACCTTGGCATTGGAATATGAAAGATGGATTAATGACCCGTTAGAAGATGTTTTTAACAAGTTTCAAGGATTATATGCCGAGCCTTTGTTAAGTGAAATCAAACAATCTGTAAGTGAATTTAGAGAAATACCAACTTCTTGGCCATATTCATATAGAGTAGATAGTGTGTGTTTGGTGGCAAAAGAAGATGAAAAAATATATTTAATTGCTGATGTTCTGGAAATATTAAATGATGAGGTAATTGATAAGCTGAGGATATTAGTTGTGGTTAATAGGGATTTAAAGATAATTGACAAACAGTTTTTGTACTAGCCATTATATGACAAGTTTTGCTCAAAGAGAGCTTGTCATTTTTGTAATGTTATTCTATACTTATTATTGTTATAGAAAATTCAAGAATCCTTAGGCGTTCTTGAAATATATACTACATAAGTTCTTGTACAAGAAGGAGGAAATCTTAATGCCAACTTACGAATATAAATGCGACAAATGTGGTGTTTTTGAAAAAATGCAATCAATTACTGAAGACCCTTTAGCAAGCTGCCCTGAATGTAAAGGCAAGGTTCAAAGATTGATTAGTAAAAATGTTAATGTACTATATAAAACCGGCGGTTTTTACACAACGGACAATCGTAGTGCAGACTATAAATGTTCTTCCGGAGGCGGATGTTCTGAAAATAAATGTCCGGGTAATTCCGGCTGCTAAGCTGCCACTTTTCATATATTTGCTGGTATTCTAGTATTAGGGAAAGGTAATTATGAGCTGAAAGTTAAAAGAAATTTTTTATGATAAAATTAAAATATAGCAAGAAAATAAAGGAGGATGTTTTTCAAATGAAAGGAATTTGGTTTACAGAGGAACAAGTGCCAGGATTGGCTTTTTCTTGTAAAGTTAAAAAAGTATTGCACAATGAGCAAAGTTTATATCAGGATGTAAAAGTTGTTGAAACCGATTTATTTGGTACGATGCTGCTTCTTGATAATATTGTACAAACTAACGAAAGAGATGAGTTTATCTATCATGAAATGATTAGTTTACCGGCATTAAATACCCATCCAAATCCGGAAAATGTTCTTGTGATAGGTGGCGGAGATGGGGGAACTATTAGAGAAGTAGCTAAGCACCCTAAAGTTAAAAAAGCTACTTTAGTTGAAATTGATGGAATGGTTGTAGAAGTGAGTAAAAAGTATTTACCGACAATTGCTGCTGGATATAAAGACCCAAAGGTTGAAGTTAAAATCGATGATGGTATCAAGCATGTTAAAGACAACAAGAATACTTATGATGTAATCCTGATTGATTCAACTGATCCTGTTGGAGCGGCTGTTGGTTTATTTACAAAGGAATTTTATACAGATATATATAACGCATTAAAGGAAGACGGAATTCTTGTTGCTCAAACTTCTTCTCCTATTTATGATGGGAAGTTGATTAGTGGAGTGCATAAAGATTTGGCTGAAGTTTTCCCGATCAAAGACTTGTATGTGGCTACAATCCCTACATATCCGGGAGGTTACTGGTGCTTTAGTATGGGGAGTAAAAAATACAGCCCCAGGGAAGTATCAAAAGAAAATATCTTTGCTTCTAACACCAAATACTACAGCCCGGATATTCATTTTGCAGCATTAACATTGCCGCCATTCGTTAAAGAATTGATCAAATAGGAAGATGGACAAGATAAGAGATAACTTTTATAAAAATGGGCAGTTTTTAGGTGCAAGCTCAGAGTATGATGATGTCAGTGCTGTTATATATGGGGCACCTATGGATTACACTGTTTCCTATAGACCCGGTGCACGATTTGGGCCTGAAAAGATAAGAAGTGTTTCTATTTCTTTGGAGGAGTATAGTCCTTATCAGGATAAATCTATGAGTGATATAAGCTTTTATGATGCAGGGGATTTATTACTTCCTTTTGGTAATGTTGATAAAAGTTTGCAGATGATATATGAAGCAACAAGAAATATTCATGATGGTAAAATATTTCCGATTATGCTCGGTGGAGAACATCTGGTAAGTTTGCCTGCAATCCAAGCTACCTACGAATCCTTTAAAAATTTAAAGGTTATTCATTTGGATGCCCATGCAGATTTGAGGGATGATTATGAAGGAGAAGCTAATAGCCATGCCACTGTTATTAAGAAAGTGGCAGATTTAATTGGCGGTTCCAATGTATTTCAGCTGGGTATTCGCTCTGGAACGAAAGAAGAGTTTGTTTATGGCGAAATGAATACAAACTTTTATTTTAATCAACTAATAGAGCCACTGGATGAAGTTGTAGAAAAATGTGGTGCAGACCCGGTATATATTACCCTTGATATTGATGTACTTGACCCGGCTTTTGCACCCGGAACGGGCACACCGGAAGCGGGAGGCTTTTCTGTTAGAGATTTGTTATATGCTTTCAATAAGTTCAGCAAACTAAATGTTGTAGGTTTTGACTTGGTAGAGGTAGCTCCTCCATATGACCATGCAGATATAACATCTGTAACAGCAGCTAAGCTTGTACGAGAAGTACTCCTTAGTTTTGTGAAGAAATAGCTTACAAGAAAACAGTGGGTGTACAGAAAAAGACCTTGTTATAATAAAAAAACCATGCTATAATAATCAAGCGTTAAAATAGAAGCTTCAAATTACCAGGAAATTTTCTTTGACATTTATATAGTTTTGGTGTATACTAAATTTTGTCGGATTTAAGGGGAGCTGTGGTGTAGTGGTCTAACATATCGGCCTGTCACGCCGGGGATCGCGGGTTCGACTCCCGTCAGCTCCGCCATTTTATCTGCCTCGATAGCTCAGTCGGTAGAGCAGAGGACTGAAAATCCTCGTGTCGGTGGTTCGATTCCGCCTCGAGGCACCATTTCTATGCGGGAATAACTCAGTGGTAGAGTGCAACCTTGCCAAGGTTGAAGTCGTGGGTTCGAATCCCATTTCCCGCTCCATTTAGTTTGAAGTGGCGGCATAGCCAAGTGGTAAGGCAGAGGACTGCAAATCCTTTATTCCCCAGTTCAAATCTGGGTGCCGCCTCCATTTAACTAACAATAACTTAACACCTGTTAAACAGGCTTCTGCCGGGGTGGCGGAACAGGCAGACGCACAGGACTTAAAATCCTGCGGGGGCGACCCCGTATCGGTTCGATTCCGATCCCCGGCACCAATAATTCTAAAACATTGAAGACTTCATAACGAAGTCTTTTTTTATTTTGCATTTTTCTCATTGACGATCATTATAGGTAGAACACAAAAAACCACTGCATAACAAATTACAATTTGCTATGCAGTGGCTTCGAAACGGTTTTAACTGGGACTTAGGTCGGATCTTTGTCGAGTTGTTTTTTCAGGGTTTCAAGAGCATCTTCAATATCATCGCTTGCAATCTTGGTCTTTGAGTCGTAGTATGCGAGAAGTGCGAGTTCTGTGATAGCGTGGTTGCGTTCATCTCCTGCAATTTCACGAATCTTGGCAATATGTTCTGCTGGTGCACCATTCTTTTCCATCAACTCTGCTAATTCAATATACCCATGCTGTGCAGACATTTCATCACTTGCATTTGCAGCTAGTGCGGCTGCAATCTCAGCCATTTTTGTGCGATCCATTTTCATGTCTCTTTCCTCCTTAATAGTTGTAGATTTTCCCTAAAATAGAACAAAATTCTATGCTAACTACCCTAAAAATAACACACTGTTCTTTGCCTGTCAACTTGATATTCCAAAGAAACTGTGAAGATAGTTTTTCATGCTGCTTGGATTTAGATAAAGTAAAAAACTTGACAGATCTTCTTCAAGATAATATAATTAGCTAAAATTATTTATGTAAAAAATTTTACATAAATAATTTTAGCTAAGTTTCAAGAGGGAGGTTTCTTATGTTAGAAAAGAGCTTTGAAACATTGTATTTGATGTTTCGCTCAAATTATTATAGACAAATAGTTAAGGAAGTTGGCACAAAAGAAGGTAGCTTGAGTGCAACTGAAAGTTTTTGTGTAGAGATAATTTATCTGCTAGGTAAGCCGACAGTTTCAGATTTTGCACAGTATTTGAATCTTTCTGTTCCTAATGCAAATTATAAAATCAATAATCTTGTAAAAAAAGGATATGTGGTTAGGGAGCAGTCGAAAACAGATTTAAGGGAGCAATATTTGTGTGTAACAGATAAATTTCTTGACTATTATGGCCTAAACGATGCCGTAATAGCACTTTTAATGAAACAGATTCGGGAAACCTTTTCGGAACAGGAAGTGGAGAATCTTGATGAAATGATTCAACGTATTATTGCTTTGATGCAAGTGTCTAAGCAAGAAACAAAAATAAATGATTAAAATTATCATGATTTAATATATCAGAAATAGGGGGAAATATATCAATGAGTGTTAATTACAAAATTGTTGTGGATTCTACTATAGATTTGCCATTGCATTTGGTGGATGAATTAGGATTTACTGTAATACCGTTTATCTTTACTTTAGAAGGCAAGGATTATTATAATCACTTGGATTATAGGGATATATCAGTAAAGGATTTCTATAAAGAGCTGCGAAATGGCAAGATGGCTTCTACCACTCAGATAACGGCTTTTCGTTATGTAGAAGCTTGGGGGCCTATCTTAAAGGAAGGCAAGGATATTTTGTTTCTATCCCTGTCTTCGGCTGTTAGTAAAAGTTATGAACAGAGCTTGCTAGCTGTTCAAGAGATGAAGGAAAAATACCCGGATCGCAAAGTTATTTCCATAGACTCTAAGTCTGGTGCATTGGGAGAGGGTGTAATGGCATATTATGCTGCTCAAAGCAGAGATGAAGGAAAAAGTTTGGAGGAAACAGCTGCTTTCATCGAAAGCCTGGTTCCACGTATGCAACATTGGATTATGGTTGATGATTTGCATCATTTGAAGCGTGGTGGGCGTGTTTCGGGAGCAGCAGCCTTTATAGGGACTATGCTTAGTGTTAAGCCTATTCTTACCATGCTGGATGATGGAAGCATTGCTCCTGTGCATAAGGTTAGGGGTAGAAATAGTGCTTTTAAATACTTTTTAGAAAGAATGGCAACCCAGAATATAGAATCCAACAGTATCATCGGTATCGTTCACAGTGATATGCTCGAAATGGCGGAACAACTCAAGGAAATGATAATCGAAAAGTTTGGACCCCATGAATTTATTATAAATGACCTTGGTCCGGTTATCGGTGCACACACCGGTCCCGGGACTGTTGCAATGATGGTTTTAGGTGATAGCCGACCAAAGAGTTAGATTCAGTAATATATTGAGACAAAGATAAAACCCTCAATGAGCCAAAGCTTGTTGAGGGTTTTTTTAGAATAGTAATAAAGAAATAGCATAATGAAACTACCGGACGTTTAATAAATTTATAGTATCTTTTTTGATATTTGGTAAAGTATATCTCATCAAATCGTCATTTTTTATTGGAATACTACAGGCAGGGCAGCGATAGTCGGCAAAATTGAGAATTGATATTTCCCCGGAAAGCCTGTATAGATTTACAATTTGCTGTATCAAAGCTTCATCATTGAAATAGCACTTATCTATGAATATATTAGATTCCTCATCACATAGTTTTTGTATTCTGCCACGAGGTATTTTTTTTGCAGTGGAAGCTATACCTTTATAAACATTTTTAATGTAGTTTTCGAAAAAATAATCATGATACATGGCTAATTTGTGAGGGTTTTGCTGGTTTTTTGCAGAAAAAAGACCGATATCTATTTCAGAAAATAGACATTCTGAATAGTAATCGTGTATAAGTTTACCGTCAATAATAAAGAAGATACCTTCTATAGGTTCATCGCTTTCTTCAATGCTGCTTCTTCTCGATTCGTAGGTAGACAAAGGCTGTGGTCGTAAAGGATTATTCTCTTCAAATGTTTCAACTTTTTCGGAAAGGACTTCTAGGCCATTTTGATAGTTATAGGATGGTTTTTTTGGTATTGCTTTTAATGCTGCCATATCACCGTATATGACTTTCTTTGTCGCTCCGAGTATATGTTCAATTGCATTTCTAATACCCATATAAGTCACCCCATAAATTCTTTTTTCCTACCACTTTAAAGTATAGTATCCAAAATTTTCATAATCAATAACGGATAAACACGGATTTTGATGGAAAAGCTGTCAACTCATTAACAAATTGGTTGTTTTTTGCAATTTTGTATTATTACCACGCTTTTGAAAAGAAAAGTCCATTGGTCGACAATTCTTGTATGCAGCATATATGAAATGTCTTGGCACAATAATATTACAGTTTTTCTCATTTGTAAAACGGAAGTTGTTCATAAGAATGAGTGATTTTAAATAGAGTTTCAGCCATTATAGTGATTAATACAGGGAAAATATCAATAAATTGTTAATTATGACAAAAATTTAGGTTTTATTCATATAGTTGGTATTTTTGAGTGTGGTAGTGTTTAGCATGTTCAATTAAAGCAGAAATTTTTAATCTATATAATAAATGGAAACTTTCAGTTGTGATATACGTATTATGGGAAAAGGAAACTCAATATATAAAATTAAGGAGGAATAAACTTTGACTACTCATAGTCATAATCAAGGTCATAAGCATTGTCATAATGATGGACATAACCAAAGTCATAATCGTAGCCATAATCAATGTCATGATAGAAATTTTGCAATTGCCAGGGTGCAGGGAGGGCCACTAAGGCCTCAAATAAGAGGTGTTGTAACTTTTCAAGATGTTCCTGGAGGAGTAAATGTATGTATAGAAGTTAGAGGGTTGCCACCTTTTTCAAGAAACCGTGGAGAACCACCGGTAGGTCCTCATGGTTTTCATATTCATGAGCACGGTAACTGCACAGTAGGAAATCCAGCAGACCCTTTTATGGCAGCAGTAGGTGGACACTGGAATCCTGATAATCAACCATATGGAAATTATGCGGGAGATTTTCCGGTGCTATTCTCGAACAGAGGCTTTGCTAGAATGTGTTTTTTTACAAGCAGGTTTAGGATAAGTGATATTATTAATAGAGCAGTAATAATTCATGAAAGTCCTGATGATTATAGAACACCGCCTGCCGGTAATGCAGGAAGAATGTTGGCTTGTGGAGTCATAACACGTGCTCAAATAGATAGAAAAGAAATCCCTTGTTTTTGTACGCCAAGAACAACTAAGTAATGATCTGTACATTTTTTGCCTTATATCTCCTAATTTTAGCTATGGAGATATAAGGCTTTTTAGATTCATTCAGATGGTGTGTTTTTGGAAAAAGAGGATAATAAATATAGGTGAAGAATAAGTAAAATGCTTTCAATCTACAAACTTATAGGAATTAATTCAGTGTTGTCTAATTTTAATTGAAAAATTGATGACAAGTATTTATCAATTATGAATATGTGTTGTACAGGAGAGGTGAAACTTTTGGAGAGTTGGCAAATATATTTAATGATATACTTTTTAACATTAAATATTGGTGGCTATTTAACTATTTGGTATGATAAGAGAAAATCCATTAAAGGGCAGTGGAGAATTTCAGAAGCAAGGTTTTTTGTGTTGGCTTTAATGGGTGGTGCTTTAGGTATTTATTGTGGGATGAAAAATTTTAGACATAAGACTCAACATTTATCCTTTAAATATGGAATGCCCTTGTTAATTTTAGTTAATGCAGTACTTTTAGGAAGCATCTTGTACATATTATAGTTTCATGATGAATGGAGGGTGTTTTATGGGCCATTTTTTTGCGTATCTTTCCAGAATGAAGTTGATCAATCGCTGGGGTTTGATGCGTAACACTTATACTGAGAATATCCAGGAGCATAGTTTGCAGGTAGCTATAATAGCTCATGGACTAGCTTTAATAAAAAACAAAAAGTTTGCCGGCAATTTAAATCCTGAAAGAGTTTTGACACTTGCTGTATTTCATGAGGCTAGTGAAGTAATAACAGGTGACTTAGCTACTCCAATTAAATATTTTAATCCCAAAATCAAAAAAGCATATGCTGAAATTGAAGAAGTTGCTAATGAAAAGTTATTGAATATGCTTACTGTAGATATGAGAGAAGATTATCAACCTTTGCTTTTTATAGAAGAAGAGGACAAAGAACATTGGAAAATTGTTAAGGCTGCAGATAAAATTTCAGCCTATATTAAGTGTCTGGAAGAGCTTAAAGCAGGTAATCAGGAATTTTCCAAAGCAGAAAAGGCCATTCTAGATGGGATAATAAATATGGATATGCCCGAAGTGCAATATTTTATGGATCATTATATTGGAAGCTTTTCTTTAACCCTTGATGAATTAAGCTAAAGCAGGCTTCTAATGAAGTAGGGGTACGCTATAATGATATATCAGGCACATATTGCATAATTTTGGCAGCAACATTATGTTTTCGGGCTTTTGTCAGGGTTTTTCATTAAAATCAATTGACATCCCTGTATTTAAATCATACAATAAATTACGTAATCTACCAAAAAATTTATTTGAAGAGGAAGTATGATTATGGAGCAAACAAAAAGCTCAAAACCAGTGAGTTATATTTACGCATTTGCTTTTATTTGGCTTTTATATGCCCTTATTGGCTACCCTATTGATAGCGGAGCTGATGTGGCTGCACTATTGATTCTTGCTTCTGGTATTAGTGGGATTGTTTTTTTAATCTCTTTTCTCATCCGGAAGTTTAACAAGAAAAGCGATGCTATGCAAGGGGCATCTGTGCCTACACCTGTTTCTGCCAGCAAAGCATCTGCGACTGTCAGCACAGGCAATCCTGAATTAGATGCTGTAATTCAAGAAGGGCTTGTACTGCTACGTGAGCTGCAGGATGCTTCACAGAGGATAAAAAATGAAAATATTGTGAGAGAAACTAACGAGATGATCAATATATCTCATAAAATTATTGAAAAATTAAAGAGACAGCCGCAGCTTCTTTCTTCTGCAAAACGGTTTTTTAATTATTATTTGCCTACGACAACCAAGCTTATTACAAACTATAGCTATATGGAAAGCCAAGGTGTTACAGGCGGTAATATTTCCAATACGATGCAAAAAATTGAGGATAACCTGGCTACTTTGGCCGGTGCATATAGAACCCAGCTTGACACATTGTTTTCGAGTACATCAATGGACTTAGAAACAGATATTGATGCCTTGGAGCAGATTTTAAAGAAAGATGGTTTACTAGAAAATAAACATAAAATATAAGGAGGCTAATAATATGACAGCACCAAATTTAACACTTACACCACCGGCACTTACTCTTAACCCTGATCTTGCTGAAGAAACACCTGTAGTACCTTCTTTGGAAATGATGACGGAGGAGCCTGAAGCTGTATCAGCTATTTGCCAAGAGCTTGCTCAGCTTTCCCAGGGAGAGCAGGAAACTGTTAAAGCTTTTTCTGAACAAATTGATATTACCAATACAAGCGTTGTTTTACATTATGGGGCAGCAGCACAAAAACATATTGCAGATTTTTCATCATCTACCTTGAACAACATTCGCACAAAAGATATGGGTGATGTTGGCGGTATGCTATCAAATTTGACAGTAGAGCTTAGAGGATTTAACTTTGATGAAGAAAAGAAAAAAGGCATTCGTGGGCTTTTCAGAAGGGCACAAAGCCATGTTGCTCACTTGAAAGCACAGTTTGACACAGCCGAAGCAAATGTGGATAAGATTGTGGCAGCATTGGAAAAACATCAAGTTACGCTAATGAAAGATATTTCCATGCTGGATAAAATGTATGAACTCAACACCGGATATTTCAAAGAGCTGACCATGTACATTTTAGCCGGTAAGCAAAAACTACAGTATGTTCAGGACAATGACTTGAAAGCATTACAGGCAAAAGCTGTAGAGACAGGGCAGCCGGAAGATGCCCAGGCAGCAAATGACCTTGCTAATATGTGCAATCGTTTTGAGAAAAAGATTCACGATTTAGAATTAACACGTATAATTTCTATCCAAATGGCACCACAGATTCGGATGATTCAAAATAACGATGTGTTGATGCTTGAAAAAATCCAGACTTCTATTGTGAATACGATTCCTCTTTGGAAAAGCCAGATGGTATTGGCTGTAAGCTTACACCATTCCCAGCAGGCTATGGAAGCACAACGAAATGTAAACGATATGACAAACGAGCTTTTACGTAAGAATGCTGAAAAATTGAAAACAGGTACCATAGAAATTGCAAAAGAGTCTGAGCGTGGAATTGTGGATATAGAAACCCTCAAGCATACAAATCAAAACTTAATTGAGACACTGGAAGAAGTGCGTCAAATCCAAGTAGAAGGATCAAAGCGTCGTCAAGAAGCGTCGCAAGAGCTTGGTAAAATTGAGGGTGAACTTAAGCAAAAATTACTTGAAATTGGGAATGCTAGATGAGCATACTAAAGAAGCAGTCAGTCGCAATTGTGATATCTGCTGTTATTGTGTTGCTTTCAGGATTTTATATGGCCAGTTTGGATGGGCAGGAAAATGAAATCTATCCTGATCTGGGGCAGGGATATACGGCAATAGAAGAGCCAGATGTCTATATTGATGATGATGACTTCATTGAAGTTCCCGACCAAAGTGTATTTATTGAGGCACCGGCAATAATTTATACCACCCTGGCTTCAGAAAATGGGTTGGCAGATACCTTTATGTTTACCGAAGGGCGTGTGGGAGGCTTTGGCTTTTCTAGCGGAACTCCCTATTTTTACATATCAAATGCTTATGGCCGTCTTGCCATCCTTCCTACAGAGCTGGATAGGTCTTTTGATTATTTTTACAATATTGTAAACGAGGGTGATCAGGCTAGAGTATATTTTGTATATTTAGGTATGTCTGAAGTATTGGGTATGCCTGCTGGAATATATACAGATATTTTAATATTTGAGTAAGCTGCTTAGCTCTTGATCAATTAAATTAATGGTTTAAAATGAAAATGTTGCCAGTCCATTTTTTGGACAGGCAACATTTTTTTAATAGAAAATATTATTTTACAATGAATTCTTCTATTTTTGCATGGAAATAAGCTGGGACTTCTAGTTTAAAATAGGTTCCTTCAGGAGTATGCTCAGTTTCAAGAATATTGCAGTTAGTATGTATTTCAGAAGTCATTTTACCTTGGTCAAAAGGCAAAAGTATATTAGCAATAATCTTTTTTTCAGGAAGCTCTTTTTCAATCATGTCCAGTAGTTCGTTTAATCCCTGTCCTGTTTTAGCTGAAAAAGCTAAACAGGGGGATTTATCCGGAGGGATAGGTAATGCTTCAAGGTCCAGTAAGTCAACTTTATTATAAATTGTAACCCTTTTGATTTCCACAGCACCAATTTCTTCAAGAACTTTATATACTGCTTCCTGCTGCTCCTTAAAAAATGGGTTGCTTATATCTACTACATGCAGTAATAAATCAGCATCTAAAACTTCATCCAGAGTGGTTTTAAATGCAGTAACAAGCTGATGGGGTATCTTTTGAATGAAACCTACAGTATCTCCTACTAAGATTTCTTGTCCGCTGTTAAGCTTGATACCTCGTATAGTAGGGTCAAGGGTTGCGAATAATTTATCTGTACCTTGGTCTTCGCCGGAGATACTTTGACCTGTAGCCGGCATTTCTCTAAGAAGCCTGTATCTTATTGAGGATTTCCCTGCATTGGTATAGCCAACTAAAACTATCAAAGGTGTATGTGGATTTCTACTTAAACTTTTTGTTCTTTTTTGCCGAGAAACTTGTGCTATTTGTTTTTTTACGTCGTTAATCCTATTTTTCAAATGCCTTCTGTCAGATTCAAGCTTTGTTTCACCGGGGCCTCTGGTTCCTATGCCACCTCCTAATCTTGAAAGTTGAGAGCCAAGGCCGATTAATCTCGGGAGGCGATAATTAAGTAAAGCTAATTCTACTTGTAATTTTCCTTCCTTGCTTGTGGCTCTCTGGGCAAAGATATCAAGAATAAGCGTAGTCCTGTCAATGACTCTAACTCCAATTATTTCTTCCAAGTTTCTAATTTGAGTACCGGATAGTTCCTCATCAACTATGACTAAGTTAGCTTCTAGTTCAAGTACCCTTTGGCCAAGTTCTTCAGCAAAACCTTTACCCATATAAAGGGCACTGTTAGGTCTGACTCTTTTTTGAATTACCCTATCTAAAACATCTGCTCCTGCAGTGTTAGCAAGCTCAGCTAATTCTTCAAGTGATGATGCAGTACTCATAAGGTGGCTGCCAGGTATTTCAATGCCTACAAGTATGGCTTTTTCAAGCTTATTTTCAGTAATAGAAAGCACCCCCAACTAACAATTTAAAACGTACTATTCCTAATAACATTAGTGTTATTGAATAATCATAACACAATCACACTATAATGTGGTAAAATTATGAATGAAAATGGCATAAGGAAAAGGAAGTAAAGAAGATTGGCTCTTTTACTCCCTTTTGCAGATAATTACTACTTTTTAAATTGATGTTGCTGGTTTTGTTGCATTTGTTGCTGCTGCATCTGCTGTTGTCCAGAACTTTGATATTGTTTGTACTGGGGTTCTTGTTGTTCAACATAGTTGATTCTGCTTTTTAAATTCTTACTTACGCTTTCTAACTGATTAGCACAGTCAATATACTGTTGTTTAGCATTTTGGTCCTGAGTATCCATTGAGAAAGTCTTTAACTGTGTACAAGCAGAATCTATGCTGTTTAAGGTTTGATGAAGTTTTTGACCAACTGTCATTTAATAAGCCTCCTAAGATTTTTTTAAACTACACTATTATTTTTTCATTAGGGAGCATTTTTAACCGCTGTATTTATTTCCTTATAGGAAATACTAGATATGAAAGCAAAAAATACCAAACTTATAGGGGTGGTAATATGATAAAAAAAGAAGACATTATTTCTATTGATGAAGCATTGGAATTAAGTAGGGATGCAGCAAAAAAACTATATAATACAAATGTAAATCCTGCATTAGGCAAACTTCTTGCTTTGTTAAATTTTGATAAAAAATATATTCGTGCACAAGGGACACAGGTTTGGGATGAAAAAGAAGTTTCCCATCTGGATTTTCTTGGGGGTTACGGTTCTTTAAACATTGGCCACAATCATCCGATTGTAATAGAGGCTATTGATAAAGTCAAATCTCGACCCAATATTCTTCAAACCAGTATAAACCCCTTGGCATCTGCTCTGGCACATAATCTGGCTCAGATAACCCCAGGTGAGCTTTCCAATGTGTTTTTTGGTAATAGTGGTGCGGAAGCAGTAGAAGGAGCACTTAAAACTGCCAGAATATATACAGGTAAGGGAAAAATCATATACTGTGATGGGTCTTTTCATGGAAAAACAATAGGGGCATTGTCTGTTACCGGAAGAGTGAAGTACCAAAAGCCATTTTACCCATTACTTCCTCAGTGTGAATCAGTACCTTTTGGAGATGCTGAAGCACTGGAAAAAGCGTTAATGGGTAAAGATGTAGCTTGCTTTATTGTAGAGCCTATCCAAGGTGAAGGTGGCATAATATTACCACCAGAGGGCTACTTGAAAGCTGCAAGAGAATTGTGCAGCAAGTATGAAACTTTGTTGATAGTGGACGAGGTGCAAACAGGCTTTGGCAGGACAGGGAAAATGTTTGCTGCTGAATGGGATGGTATTGTACCTGATATAATGTGTTTTGCAAAGGCTTTAGGTGGAGGAATTATGCCTATTGGAGCCTTTATTACTACAAAAGAAATTTGGGAAAAATCCTATGGTTCAGCGGATAAAGCTACTCTACATACATCTACTTTTGGGGGAAACACTTGGGCATCAGCAGCAAGTTTGGCGACCTTGGGTGTACTCATTGATGAGGATTTGGCAAATGCAGCCAAGGAAAAGGGAGAATATTTGTCAGAAAAGCTTGCTCAACTAAAAAGCAGATATCCTCTAATAAAAGATATTAGAGGAAAGGGTTTGCTCATTGGTATAGAGTTTCAGCAGCAGGAAAAATCGGTTTTGGATAAGCTGACAGGGGGCAAAGCCAGTGAGTTAACAAATGAATATACGGGATCCCTTATAGCAGGCGAACTGCTTAACAAGCATAATATTATCACAGCATATACCCTTAATAATCCAAATGTGATAAGGCTGGCACCTCCGTTAACAGTGACTTATGAGGAATTGGATTACGTTATAGATGCACTGGATAAGGTTTTTGAATCTAATAAAAGTGTTGTCAAATTGGCATTAAGCAGCTCTAAAAGCATAATCGGCTCTATATTTAAAAAATAAAACCGGCTCAGATAAAAATATGAGAGAGGAGATGTTGAAATGATTAGAAAAATAGTCAATATTGATGAAGAAAAATGTATAGGATGTGGTCTTTGTATACTGGCTTGTCATGAAAGTGCAATTCAAATCATTGACGGCAAGGCAAAGCTTTTAGACGATAAACTATGTGATGGAATTGGCAATTGTTTGGGTGAATGTCCAATGGGAGCAATTGAGATAATTGAAAGAGAAGCAGATGAATTTGATATTAAAGTGGAAAACAGCTCCAAGCCACAAGATGATCATAAAATAGCATGTAATTGCCCGGGCACAATGAATAGAATTTTTGAAAATGAAGTCGAAGAAGAAACTGAAGAAGATAATGTTGGAGAAATTAAATCTACTTTAAGGCAATGGCCGGTGCAGCTAAAGCTAGTACCTGTAAATGCCCCTTACTTTGCAGATGCAGAATTGTTAATTGCAGCAGACTGTGCACCTTTTGCATACGGAAATTTCCATCAGTTACAAAAAGGTAAAGCCATTGCAATCGGGTGTCCAAAGTTAGATGATGGAAACTATTATGTAGATAAACTTACACAGATTTTAAAGTCTAATAATATTCGCAAAATAACTATTGCTCGTATGGAAGTTCCTTGTTGTGGCGGTTTAAACAGTATTGTTAGTCAAGCAGTGTCCCAGTCAGGCAAGGAAATACCGGTAGAAGTTAAAACTATTGCTATTCAAGGAAAGCTTATCTAGTTTAGGGTTTAGATGAGCTTACTTCATTTGAGATAGCTATGATTTTTTGCAATACTTTTTCTCTGACTTCGTTAATTTTTGAAAAATTCATAGTTGGAATGTAATAGCCTTCAAGTTTGCTATGGATATTTTTAGCTTTAGCTATATAATTGATGGCTCTGTTTATAGAATTCCGAAATCTTTCTCGACATTCGGAAACTTCTTTATCATAATTGGAGAGGCTATTGGCGATTAACCCTGCATTTAGATTAATTTCAGTTATGTATGCTGTAGAGCCATTTAGGATATAGTCATTGGGAAAGGGATTGATCACAGCGGTTTGCAGTTCAGGAATATGGACACCGGAAAATTTTGCAGGGTCAAAGGATGACCTGAAAACCTCTGTATAGAGTCCATAGCTTTTGGCTTCATTAATTATTTTTTGTATAGTGGCTGATTTCCCGCTTCCGGGTTCTCCCCTGAGTACAATGATATTTTTGCAATTATGAAGAATAGATGACCACTGATTAACAATACCCATTGGAGTTATAGCATCTGCAAATAGTTCTCTGGAAGCTGAATAGTCTTTGTGTTGATGTTGCAGATCTACAAATATTTGTTTAATTATTTGGTGGGTAATTTCAGTGAGTGTTTTTAAATCTAGGCTTTCAGTCACATAACCGGACCATTCATCATGAATTATCTTAGCTTCCTTTAGTGATGAATAGGCTGTTTGGAAAGCTTGGCTGACACTTTTAAAGGCATTGAGAATAGGTGTTTTGTTTTTAATTAATTGTGTTTCATCCCAATAATCCCCAAGGTGGATGATTTCATCAACTGCTCCGGGAGTTTTAGGATCCACAATGTGAGGAGTAGTGCCATCTAACAGGCATACACCGAGTTTTGGAATAATTATACCATCAAGGGAAATGTTATCACTGGAACACCAATATTGTTCGATATCATACCCCTTTTTTAACATGGTATTGCTAATATGCTTCATAAATGTAGACTTGCCAACACCGGGACCTCCTTTGATTATAAATATTTTTGAAGCATCTTTTTGTTGTATTAGGTTATGGTAAAGAGAATAAAAACCTAAACATGTATTACCACCAGCGAAAAAATTTCTCATGGTTCCATTGGTCATAATTTTTCCCCCTCATAAACTTTTTTATATAACAGGCACAAGATATTGTGTAATATAATATTGTTGAGTGGGTGCAGGTGTTACATTTCACATAAAAATTTATGGATTTAATTATTGCAAACCATGAGTAAAAGTGATAAATTGATTGGAAATAGGGGGAATCAAGATGAATGATGTGATAAAAAATGAAATTATTGAAAAAGCAATAGAACATGATGTTAAGTTCATCAGGTTGCAATTTACAGATATCACCGGAGTTCTTAAAAATGTTGCAATTACTATTGAGCAGCTGGGAAAAGCTTTAGATGGCGAAATGATGTTTGATGGTTCTTCAGTAGATGGGTTTGTTCGTATTGAGGAATCCGATATGTATCTAAGGCCTGATCCTGATACATTTGTGGTGTTTCCATGGGAGCATCGCAATGGTAGAGAGGCCAGGTTGATATGTGATGTATATAATTCGGATGGAACTCCTTTTAGTGGCTGTCCAAGGGTTACCCTCAAGAGAGCAGTGGCAGAGGCAGAAAAAATGGGTTATACAATGTATGTTGGGCCGGAATGTGAGTTTTTCTTATTTCATACCGATGAAAAAGGTCATCCGACTCTGGAAACCCATGATAATGCCGGATACTTTGACCTTACGCCGGTGGATTTGGGAGAAAGTGCAAGGAGAGATATGTGCATAGCACTGGAGCAAATGGGCTTTGAAATTGAAGCATCGCACCATGAAGTTGCACCGGGTCAGCATGAAATAGGTTTTAAGTATGCTGATGCTGTAACAACAGCGGATATGATTGCATCTTTCAAATTTGTAGTAAGAACAGTTGCCCAGCAGCATGGGCTGTATGCTACTTTTATGCCAAAGCCAATAGCTGGAATTAATGGTTCAGGTATGCATGCCAATCAATCATTATTTAAAGATGGAGTAAATGCTTTTGATGATCCTGCAGGAGAGTGTGGTTTGAGCAAAGTAGCGTATAATTATATAGGTGGACTACTTCATCATGCCAAAGCAATATGTGCTATTACCAATCCAACGATCAATTCATATAAAAGGTTGGTTCCTGGATATGAGGCACCTGTCTATATTGCATGGTCCCATAGAAACAGAAGTCCCCTTATTAGAATTCCTGCCAATAGAGGTCTCTCAAGTAGAATAGAAATGAGAAATCCCGATCCTTCTTGCAATCCGTATTTGGCTTTGGCAGTGATGCTAAGAGCAGGTTTGGATGGTATTAATAAGGAGTTGGATCCTGGTCCATCAGCAGATATAAATATTTATACAATGACTGATGAGGAGCAAAATATAAGGGGTATTGAAAGTCTGCCGGCTAATATTATGGATGCTGTTGCTGAACTTGATAAAGATGATCTTATAAAAGATGCTCTAGGTGAACATATAGTAGCTAAATTTAAAGAAGCGAAACATAAGGAATGGGAATCTTATAAGGTACAGGTTACCCCATGGGAAATTGAGCAATACCTATCACGTTTTTAATATTATTTGCTATTGAAATAAAAGATCCTGAAAGGACTTGCATTAAGTCTCTTTCAGGATCTTTTTTTATTGTGTCAAAGGAGATAAAGCACACATATAATGGTCTGAGTTTAAAATTTTGTAGGAGGGATTTATTCATGGAAGCATTGAATGTTAGTAGGAGGCATGAAATAATATTGCCAAAAGGTGAGCAAAAGTCATTTTGTGCAATGACTTTTGATGGGTGCCATTTCCATTTTGTAGAGCGGAATGAGAGATGTATCTACAGATATAATCAAAAGTTTGAACATGTTGATGTTATTAAGCTTAGTAGGTCGTTTACAGGTATATGTTATGACCATACTGACGGTTGTTTCTGGGGGTTTGAGGATAAGAGTGAAGATACCCTAGTTAGGCTTGACCGCAACTTTAGAGAGGTAGAGACTCTCAGGCTAAGAAACTATACAAGACAAGGCAGGCATATCGTAGGGATTTCCCATTGCTGTGAAAGAAACATCTTAACTCTTTCATACCAAAACTCTATTTTTGAAGTATCAAAACAAGGCGACCATCGCCCCGTTTTATTCAAAGAGCCATGTGTAGACATCATGAATCATTGTTCTATTGCTCCATATTATGGTATTGCAAGAAGAGAAGGAAGACAGCAGAGGGTTGGTTTTTTCGATAGAAGGGGACATATGGCCAGAAGTGTGGAGATACCATGTGAATTTAAAGTTGGGGATATTGTACATTTTCCATGTCATAATCATACGGATTTTGACCTGATGGTTCTTGTCACAAGGCCTTGCCGTGGCCAGTCTATATTGTTTTTTGAGATGACGGGTATGTGTATACACGATTGTCATAGTGATATCTGTAGAAGACACTGTGAAGAACACTGTGGAAAAGGAGAAAGAGAAGAGCACAGAGGTGGAAGGTGCCAGCATCTATGGGAATTGATAGAATCAGTTGCTAAAGTTGAAGCTTCCATAGCTCATATTTTAAATGGCGAGAGTGAAAAATTGAGGAAGGCTGTAAGAATGGCTGATAGTATTGATGAATTGTTAGATATTAACAGATCAGTCAACAAAGCACTCTCGAATATCACTCGATTGGAATACAACTTGCAGTCAACGTTGGAATTTGCAGGAGATATTTTGGATGAAACATGGAGTCGTTGTAAAAGAAGGGGACACGGGCACAGAGGCGGTCACGGGCATGAGTGTAGAGATAGAAATGAGCACGGAAGGCACGAGCATGGTCATAGGGATACATGCAGGGATGGACATAGACAGATAGAAATAGATGGGCACAGGCACGAGCATAGTCACGGACATAAGCCAGGTTGTTAGATAATTCAAAGGGATTGAAGAAAATGATTTGTATGCTGAAATAAGTTTGATAGCTTGCAATAGGTAGGCAAAAAGTGTATAATATCATACGTTAGGGTTTGGGTTAATGGGCGATTAGCTCAGGTGGTTAGAGTGCTTGCTTGACATGCAAGAGGTCACTGGTTCAAGTCCAGTATCGCCCACCAAATAAGGGATTGAGCACCAAGACTTTCGGGTCTTGGTGTTTTTTGCTTTCTGATGCAGAAAGTGGCAGCAGATATTTTGGATGACATTTTGATCTCAAAGTATGATAAAATAAAATTAGGGTAAATTTAAGGATAGGAGATGATATAGATGCAAGCATATAAAGGATACTACACAAATGGTTATTTTGTTCCTTTGGATATCGGAGACCTTCCAGAAGGAACACAGGCTATAATTACTCTACTGGAGGATCCACCTAAAGATATATCCAAGAGGCTAAAGGATTTTGACGAAATTGTGAAAGCTATACGAGAAGCTTCGGAAGAAGAAATGCCTGAAATAGAACGAGTAAACTTGAATAGAGACAGCTTATGATATTTGCTTTGGATACAAATATTGTTTCATATTTTATACAAGAGGATAAGAGTATAATATCTAGATTTGGAGCGGAGATTAGGAAGGGGAATTCTATAGTAATCCCTCCTATAGTTTATTATGAAATTAGGCGTGGCTTTAAGCACAAAGTTTCACCTAAAAAAGAAGTGGCTTTTATGCTTTTGTGTTCTAAATTCCCTATAGGTAAAATGACATTGCCTATATGGGAAAAAGCAGCGGAGATATATGGATTAAGGCGTAAATTAGGCAAGCCTGTAGGAGATAGTGACATATTAATCGCTGCTTTTGCGGTTGTAAATAGCTATACCCTTGTCACAGCCAACATCAAAGACTTCAAGGATATTAGTACGATGAAGCTGGTGGATTGGATGCAACCACAGCCATGATATTTTTGGTGCTTATTTAGTGTTTAAGGTGGCAAATAAATACTAAAAATGGCAACAAACTACAAGAAGTATAAGAGTAAAAATCCAATAATATTAACGATTACAGAACATAACTAAAAGCTACAAAAATAAAATTTGCTACTCGACATGCAAGAGGTCACTGGTTCAAGTCCAGTATCGCCCACCATTGACTTAAATAGTTGAACACCAAGGCTTTTAGAGCTTTGGTGTTTTTGTTTTTTCTGTTTACTAAAAACAAAATGGTCTTGTACTGCAAGCATTAAGGCTATGCAGACAAGGCTTTTTTGCTTTTTTAGAGCTTTGAGAAACTAAACCAGAACCATATATAAGATAGTGCATAAAATATATTCATAGATAGATTGCTATGCTAAAGATTTCATATGGATCAATAAAAATATAAAAAATGAGAAATAAGGAGGAAAATAGGATATGGCTATAATAGTATTACCACCTAACAGTACAGCAACTGACTTGCAAACTACAATTAACAATGCTGGTTTTGGGGATATTATTGAAATACCAAACAATATAACACTTGTGGAAAGTATTGTAATTCCAGCAGATAGCAACTTGATGATACGATCAAACATAGGGCATAATTGGAGCTTGATCCAAACTGTGCCAGGTGCGAAGCATTTCATGGCTAATGACAGCCTTGTTTTACAAAATATAACATTGGAAGAGAAAATAGTTGGCAATGGTATACAGCTTACACATGTTACTAACAGTATTGGCGTATTTGAAATTGAGAATGAAGTGCAGCTGAGAGCCACAGTTGTTGAAGTTACTGATGAGGAGCAGCTAAGAGATGCAATTGCAGGTGCAGGTACTACGCCTACAGTGATAATTATTAATGTAGATATAGTGCTTACAGGAGTTGCAATTGGCGGAACTCTTATAATCGCAGCAGGGCAAGATATAACATTACAGGGAATCGGTTCAATAACATCATCTCCCGGTAGCAGAACTATTAATCTCGGTGTAGCCGGGAGTGTTGGCACAGGTATCCCCAGCACCCTTACGCTAAGGGGCGACCTTACCCTTTATGGTAATGGTACAACGGTTGCTGGTGGTGGCATATTTGTTACTAACAACAGTGTGCTAAACATGTATGACAATGTAACAATAACAAACCATCTTCTTGTTAATGGGAGTCAACCTGAATTTGGCCCAATTGGTGTTGTAAGGCTTTGGGATGGTGGCACATTTAATATGCACGGCGGTTCCATTGTCGGTAATGTTGCTAATTCAGGCGGCAGTGTTCACGTCGGAGTGAATAGTACCTTTAACATGTTCGATGGTATAATTGCCGATAATTCTACACTGGGGGGTGCTGGCAGTCCTTTTGGCGGTGGTGCCGGCACAGGTGCCGGTGTTCGACTTGACAGCACAACTGCTGTATTTAATATGTATGATGGTGAAATACGCGATAACATTACACGGGCTACCAGCTCCGGACATGGCGGCGGTGTAGCGGTTCTGAGTGGTGCCACTTTTAACATGAATGGCGGTATTATAAGCGGCAACACCGCAGGTGATGCAGTTGCACAGGGTGGTGGTATAGCAGTTATAAATAATTCAATATTTAACATGCATGGTGGTACTATCATAAACAATAGTGCAGTACAAGGTGGTGGAGTTGTTATAATTGCTGAAGTTGGCCAGCTGGGCAGCACATTTAACATGTATGATGGTGCGGTAATAACCGATAACACAGCAAGAACCAATGCAGGTGGCGGTGCCATGATTCATACAGGCAGTACATTCACCATGTATGGTGGCGAAATCAGTTTGAACGAATCCTTACTTGGAATTGGTGGTGGTGTGGCTGTTGATGGTGCTTCCAGCTTTACTATGCATAATGGCGAAATTATTGAGAATACAGCGAACATCTTTGGTGGTGGCGTGGCGGTTTTGAACGGTAGTTTTATCATGAATACTGGTTTCATCAGTGGTAATACTGTCAACAATCATGGCGGCGGTATTTTTGTCTCAGCAATCAGTACTGCAAATATCAGCGGAGCCAGCTTCATTACTAACAACAGTGCACCTAATGGTGAAGGTGGTGGTATTTATACAGCTGCTTTTATGGATTATGCAAACTTAACCCTTGCCGATTATCAAAATATTACTACTTCTGACACAGTTGTTTTCAGCGGTAATAGTGCCTTCCAAGCTTTTTATCCACCGGCAATTGCTCCCAGCTATACGAATATTCAATACGCTAGCACCAGTATCATTGGACCGACAGGCTTTATTAATCCAATCAATAACTATGATATCAATTTTATCGGCAACGAGCCTTTGAATCTGTTTTCTGTGATCTATAATGCTAATGGTGGCATGGGTGGACCTCATACTGATGTTATATTCGGCAATACTGCCTATACAATACATACACCTGCATCAGTCGGTATCAGTAGAGCAGGCTATACCTTCGTTGGCTGGAATACTGCACCTGATGGAAGCGGTACACCTTATGCTCCCGGGCAGATCGTTACCATCACAGATAATCTAATACTATATGCACAATGGGAGCCAATAGGAAAAGAGGTTGATTGTTGTTTAATAATTTTATTGTTCTTAGGAATCTTCTGCCGTCCGAAGAAGAAGTGTTGCTGCAAGTGTTGTTGTAAGCACTGCTGCAAGCATTGTAAATAATAGGGGTAGAAATAACTAAGAGGATTTCATTTAAATAGGAGTTGTTTTAACATGCTACTTTATGCTTATTTTGCAATTCAGCTGAAATTTTGATACAATTTAAGCTAAAGTATAAAAGTATGTTAGTAAAAAATATATGAGATACAATAGAAGAGGTGAATTCCAGTGAATTCTCGTGTAAAGGAAGCATTAGATAGATATATAGATAATATTTCTTCCATCGACGGAGTATTAGAAGTGTATTTATTCGGCTCACATGCGAATGGGACACCTAGTGAAGATAGTGACTTAGACTTAATGGTAGTGGTAGAAGACGGTATAGAAACTTTAAAGATTGCCATAAAAATTCGTACCGGATTAATTGGCAAGATGGATATACCATTAGATTTATTAGTAAATAATAAGAAAGATTTTGAAGCTGCAGCGAATGAGTTGGCTATACAAAAACAAATAAAGGAAGAGGGGGTTTTAGTATATGATAAGTGCTTGGTGATAGCAATGTAGCTGTAGGTATAAACAGTGCAAAAATCCGTAAGTACTAAGCTGAGTATTTAGAGATATTAAACATGGAGGGTTTTAAATATGAAATATGTTTATCCTGCAATTTTTCGCTCTGAGCCTGATGGAGGATTTAGTATATTTTTTCCGGATATTCAAAGAGGTGCAACGCAAGGGGATGACATAATAGATGGAATGTATATGGCTAAAGATTTTCTTTGTCTTGCTCTTTGCGATATAGAAGAAGACGGAGAAGTTATTCCACCTCCAAGTGACATAAGAATGCTGAACACACAGCCGGAGGAATTTGCCACGCTAATATTAGTAGATACAAACGAGTATCGTCGTTATCACGAAAACAAAATGGTCAAAAAAACAGTAACTATACCTGCATGGCTTAATGCTAGAGCGGAAGAAGCAGGGCTTGATTTTTCTCAAATATTACAAGAGGCACTTAGAAAAGAATTGCAAATTGCAGAATAATATAACCTTCTAAAAAAGACGCTTTTAAGCGTCTTTTTTTGTTACCATTTAATGAATATTCTTTTTTCCAATCCGTACTATCAATCTGGCAATTGTGTATTTTTCTTCTTCATTAGCATTCTCCCACATTGCCTTTACTAAAGCTTCTTCTGTAGTATCAGGTTCTGTGAACTTTTCCATAAGGTTACCTAAAGAAACAATACCTTTTACTAGATTTTCTTCAGAAACGCCATGTTCTTGGCCTTCACGAATCTTTTGTGCCAATTCTTCAGGGAAACGTAATTCCGCCATTATTTTCACCTCCAATATATATTATTTCTGAAATGTATTTTCTAATTCACCATATTTGATATACCAAAATTTCCAAGAATATGATAAAATACTTCGAAAAACAAGCAACAAACTATGCAATAATATGAAAAATTAGATATAATAAAAATTACAGTAGCTACAGTTAAGGATGGAGTCGTTATGGAATTAAAATTATTTATAATAATTCCTGTTATGGGAGCTTTAATTGGTTGGGTTACTAATGTTATAGCAATAAAGATGATATTTAGACCATATAAGCCAATAAAGCTACCTCTTACTAATTTTTCAATACAAGGAGTTATTCCCAAAAGACGTTATGAAATAGCTGTAAGTATAGGTAGGATTGTTGAAGAAGAGCTTCTTTCTTTGGAAGATATTATGCCTGCATTTGAACAGAGTATAAATGACACTGTATTTATAAAAAATACTGCGTCTATAATTAAGTCCAATCTTATGAATAAGATACCTCGTATTTTCCCGGAAAGACTTAAAATAGCAATAGGTAATGTTGTTGAAGATATTTTAGTCAAAGAACTAACCAGGATATTGCCTGACCTAGCAAAACAAGGTTTGGAAGGTTTAAGCAGCAATATAAATATCCGTGGTATTGTTGAAGAGAAGATTAATAAGTTAGAGCTTGAAGATCTGGAAAGTTTGATAATAAGTGTAACCAAAAGAGAATTAAAGCATATCGAATATTTAGGAGGGGTACTTGGATTTATAATTGGTCTGGTTCAAGTGCTAATAATTATGTTATTATTGATGTAGTTGTTTTTTATTTTTCAATTACTACAGGAGGTAGTTTTTATGGCTGAAATAGTTATAACACTAAAAGACGGTACCCAAATTCAACATCCGTCAGGTTCATCGCCTAGACAGATAGCAGAAAAAATTAGTAAAAGGCTTGCGAAAGAAGCTATAGTAGCTAAGTTCAATGATGCAATTATAGGCATGGACGAGCCTTTGCATGAAGATGGAAGCCTTGAAATATTTACTTTTGATACTCCGGAAGGCAAAGATTGTTACAGGCATAGTGCATCACACATTTTGGCTCAAGCAGTTCAAAGGCTTTTCCCCGGAACTAAGCTTGGTATAGGTCCGGCTATTGAAGATGGTTACTATTATGATTTTGATTCTGAATGTAAGTTTTCACCGGAAGATCTGGAGAAAATTGAAAAAGAAATGGAAAAAATAATTAAAGAAGATGAAAAATTCACTCGCAGAGAGATATCCAGAGAAGATGCAATTAAGCTTTTTAAAGAACGAGGAGAAGACTACAAGATCGAGCTAATAAATGACTTGCCTGATGATGCAGTTATCTCTCTTTATGAGCATGGAGATTGGTTGGATTTATGTGCCGGACCTCATGTTGCATCCACCGGAGATATAAAGGCTATAAAGTTGATGTCATTGGCAGGAGCTTACTGGCGTGGTTCGGAAAAGAATCCTATGTTACAAAGGGTATATGGTACTGCTTTTAATAAGAAAAAGGATCTGGATGAATATATAGAGCTTATTGAAGAAGCCAAAAAGAGAGATCACAGACGCCTTGGAACCCAGCTAGGTCTGTTTAGTATTCAAGAAGAAGGGCCGGGTTTTCCGTTTTTCCATCCCAAAGGTATGGTTTTAAGGAATAAACTTGAGGATTTTTGGAGACAGGAGCATAAAAAGTGGGGCTATCAGGAAATAAAAAGTCCGGTTATTCTTAGCAAGGTGCTTTGGGAGAAGTCAGGACACTGGGAGCATTATAGCGAAAATATGTACTACACAAATATTGATGAAAATGATTTTTGCGTTAAGCCTATGAATTGCCCGGGAGCAATGCTTGTTTATAAAGCAGACCAGCATAGCTATAGAGAGCTTCCGATTAGATTAGGTGAAATGGGCTTAGTCCATCGCCATGAAAAATCGGGTGTTCTTCATGGATTGATGAGGGTAAGAGCTTTTACACAAGATGATGCTCATATTTTTATGTTGCCATCTCAAATCACATCAGAAATAAAAAACCTTATCGACCTGATTGACAACTTCTATAAAACATTTGGTTTTGAATACTCAATAGAGTTATCAACAAGACCTGAAAAGGCAATGGGTTCAGATGAGATTTGGGACAAGGCTATTAATTCATTAAAACAGGCATTGGATGAAAAAGAAATTACCTATAAAATCAATGAAGGGGACGGTGCTTTTTATGGTCCCAAAATTGATTTTAAGTTAAAAGATTCCCTAGGCAGGACGTGGCAATGTGGTACAATACAGCTTGACTTTTTAATGCCGGAAAAATTTGACCTGTACTATATCGGTGAAGATGGTGGCAGACATAGACCTGTTATGATTCATAGGGTTGTGTTTGGTAGTATTGAGAGGTTTATTGGAATTCTAATTGAACATTACGCCGGAGCTTTTCCGCTATGGTTATCTCCTGTACAGGTGAAGATATTGCCAATTAGTGAAGTCCATGGTGACTATGCAGCTATGGTATTAAATAAGCTGGAAGCTAATGGCATTCGTGCAGAAGTAGATTATAGAAATGAAAAGATTGGTTATAAAATCAGAGAAGCTCAGATGCAAAAAGTACCCTATATGCTGGTCATTGGTGAAAAAGAAGTAGAAAATAGAGAAGTATCTGTTAGAAAAAGGGGTACTGGTGATATAGGAGCACAACCTTTGGAGCAATTTATTGAGGAAGTTACTAAAGAGAGTCAGATGCCACAAAGCTCTGATAAAGTGTGATAATGTTTGACAGCTACTAAGGAACATGATATAATTCACAATTAGAGAATTAAATATGTAATCATATTTAAGAAGAGGCCCGAAGCTTCTCACCTTATGGCTAACGCTTTTAAGGTTGCAATCAGTATATTTAAGCTGTATTAATTACTGTTTACGCATTTTAACGGGCACATTGTGTCCGTTTTTTGTATGCTTTTGGGTACATATACTATGGAGGTGACAAAACATTAGTAAAGAATTAAGGATAAATGAGGCTATTCGCACGAAAGAAATTCGCCTTATTAGTGAAACCGGAGAACAATTGGGAATAATATCTCCTAAAGAGGGGATACAAATTGCTACTGAAAAAGGATTGGACTTAGTAGAGGTTTCACCGGCTGCTAAGCCACCCGTATGTCGTATCATGGATTACGGCAAGTATATGTTTGAGCTAAGCAAAAAAGAGAGAGAATCTCGTAAGAAGCAAAAGATTGTAAATGTTAAAGAAGTTAAATTTAGAGTAGGTATTGAGGAGCATGATTTTCAAACCAAGGCTAGAAATGCAGAAAAATTCATCAAAAATGGTGATAAAGTCAAGGTAACAATCATGTTCAGAGGTAGAGAAATTACCCATTCTGATTTAGGGAAAGTTATATGCCTAAAACTAGCCAAGCAATTGGAAGATATAACAAATGTTGAGAAGCCTCCAAAAGTGGAAGGAAAAAACATGACTATGATTTTAGTTCCCAAGGCAGAGTAAATAGATTAAGGAGGAAGCAAAATGCCAAAAATGAAAACCCATAGGGGTGCAGCTAAAAGATTTAAAAGAACTGCGTCTGGTAAATTAAAGAGAGCACATTCTTTTACGAGTCACTTATTAGGTGGAAAATCATCTAAAAGAAAAAGACAATTACGTAAAGGTGCTTTAGTTAGTGCAGGAGATGCAAGAAGAATGGAACAACTTATTCCTAGATAACATAGTAAAGGAGGAGACTATATATGGCAAGAGTTAAAAGAGGTGTAACAGCCCGTAAAAGACATAAAAAGATTCTTAAATTAGCAAAAGGTTATTATGGTGCAAAATCAAAGATTTTTAGACCTGCAAATCAGCAGGTATTAAAGTCTTTATCATATGCATATGCTCACCGTAAGAAGAGAAAAGGTGATTTTAGAAAGCTGTGGATTTCCAGAATTAACGCAGCATCAAGATTAAATGGAATGTCATACAACCGTTTTATTAGAGGATTAAAAAATGCGGGTATTGATATTAACAGAAAGATGTTAGCTGAACTGGCAGTTTCAGATGCCGCTGCATTTACAAAGCTGGCTGATATTGCAAAAGAAAAGAACTAATATTGATAAGACGACTTTTAGTATGATAATAGATTGATATAAAGGTTTATTTTGAGGATGGGTTAGTTTAAAACTTGTGCATTAGGAGGCGATATACCTAATGCACTTTTTTATTTTCTATAAATAATAGGAATATGCTAAGCAGTACACTTAGAAAGATGTAAATGTTCATCGGATTGCAATATTTATACAAGAAGATGATAAATAATGCAAAATTTCTCAATAATTCTTGCATTCTTGTATTGACTCTGGTGAAAATAGTGATATAATGAAGAAAAAGGAGGTTTTTTAAATGATCAAAAGTGCAATAATACAAGAACACATCATTGAGTTCCTTTCTGATGGAGAAGCTTATAGTGTTCAAGAGATTAAGGCATATTTGGCAAAAGTTAATATTGGAGAATATTCGGAAGGTCAGTTCGCTGGATCACTGAATACTTTACAACGAAACGGAACAATAGAAAAGACAGAAAGGGGGATTTATTCCTTGCACCAAAAAGATGAGGAGGATAAAAATATGAAGACTTGCTTTGTTGTTTCACCAATAGGTGATGAAAAAAGCGAAATAAGAAAAAATGCGGATCAGCTATTTAAGTACATTATCGAACCAGTATGCAAAAGTTGTGGTTTTACAGCAAAACGTGTGGATCAAATGAATGATGTTGATTCTATTACAGAAAAAATCCTTGACAGCTTGGAGAGGGCGGATTTAGTTATTGCAGATATATCAGGACATAATCCAAATGTTTTTTATGAAATGGGATTTCGAAGACGAACAAATAAACCGATTATTCATTTAAGGAAACAAGGGGAATCATTGCCTTTTGACGTACATGATATCCGAGCTTTTGATTATGACTTAACTGACTTAGACAATGTTGCTTCCCTTAAAGACAGACTAGAGAAAACCATAAATTCTTTCCTTTTCTCATCTGCTGATAATGATTCTAATAATGTTAATAATCTTGCACAAGAAAGCATAACACCCATAATTTTACCTGTATTGTACCAAATAGTAGATGCTATTTCGGAACTTCATGGCGAGGTGAAAAATAACAATAGCAGTACTTTGGAGACGATTATTCGTACGCTACAAGCAGAGCAAATACAACCCAAAATGTCACAACAAGATGCACTGATTGCACAATTACTTCCTTCAATGTTACAAAATCCTGACATGATGGAACAATTTATTAAATTAGGTGAAAGGATTCCTCAGCAAAATAGCAAAAAGCAAAGGCGGTAAAATAAAATTTATTAATTTAACAAAAGCTAAGGCTAAGTTGCTTTATAGTTTTAGCTTTTTATTTTTGAAATATAAATAAAGATACTTACGTGCAAATATGAGGAAGCTATAGTTCTAGAACTCTGTTGTTTTACAGTTGTGTTGCTCTTTGATGATAAATTTCTTTATAATAGTAATGACACAATGAATACTATATAATATGGAATATGCTATTATTGGTAATAAGCAAATAAATAGGAGTGTTTTTCTATAATGCATATTAAAGACATTACTTCTAAAGATAACTCAATATTTAAATTAATTAAAACCTTAAGCAATAAAAAAGCCAGAGATGAAAATGGACTGTATTTGATTGAGGGTTCAAGATTATTGGAAGAAGCTATTAAGCATGAAGTGGTATTTCAGTACATGATTGCAAATGAGAATGCCAATCTACCGGAAGTGAATTTTGGTTGCCAGGTGCTAAGAGTAACTAACAATATGTTTAAAGAGATATCAGATACTGTTACACCTCAGGGAGTTATTGGGGTAGCTAAGCAAAAAAATGCTTCACTTGGAGATTTACAACCTTCACCGAATCCCTTAATAATTGTCTTAAACGGAATACAAGACCCGGGAAACTTGGGTACTATTATTCGGACTGCTGCGGCTGCTAAAGCTACAGCTATTATACTTACAGAAGGAACTGTAGACTTATATAACCCCAAGGTTATAAGGTCTACAATGGGTGCTGCTTTTCAAATACCTATAATTTGTGGGCTGAGCGATAAAGAAATTATTGAATGGCTTGAAGAAAACAACATCAGTATATTAGTAGCCGATATAAATGCCGAGCAATATTATTTCAATGTTAACTTGAAAGAAGCAGTTGCCTTAGTTATCGGCAATGAAAACAAGGGGCCTTCTCCCAGATGGCAAGGTGCAGCCGGGCATAAAATAAAAATACCTATCCCCGGTGATACAGAATCTCTTAACGCATCAATAGCCGCCGGAATATTGATTTATGATGTTATTCGTCAGAGGTCAAGTGAAAAATTTGACATATGAAATCTGGCGACCTTCCTTGATTATCGTTTTGGGGAGTGATATAATACACACATGAAATCTCAAAACTGAAAGGTTGGTGTATACCCTGTGTTTCTATCTGCTGAGGTTTTCTGGAGGATTTTTGAAAAAACCGGATCTATTCGGGCTTATATCCAATATAGAAAGTTAGTTATACAGTAGAATGACAGGGGAAAATAGCTGAGATTGGGATAAGTAATTATTTGTTTGTTCTTCAGAGAGGTAGGGCCTTGGACTGAAAGCCCTGCTAGTAACAAAGGATAATGAAATTCACCCATGAGCTGCCTTTTTGAAACATTAGTAGGAAAGGCCGGTAAAATATTACCGTTATCAAATAGGAGATAGTCTATGAATACGTTGTAGTCATAGGTTAATTAGGGTGGTACCGCGAAAAATGCTTTCGCCCCTTTTGGGGAGAGGGCATTTATTTTTTTGGAAAATAAATACATATGGAGGTAAACTAATAGATGATAGATAAACTAAATGTCATTAAAGAGCAAGCACTTGCTGAAATAAGAGTTTGTGAAGATACATCAGGTTTGGAGCAGATTAAAGTTAAGTTTCTTGGGAAAAAGGGAGAGCTGACATCAGTATTGCGTGGTATGGGACAGCTTTCTGCTGAAGAAAGACCTGTGGTTGGCAAAGTTGCCAATGAGGTAAGAGATAGTATCCAAGAATTTCTTGATGAAAAAATTACAGCTTTAAAACAAAAAGATACAGCAGATAAGTTAAAAGAAGAGAGACTTGATATAACTCTTCCCGGATATAAAGTAGGGGTGGGTTCTATACATCCTATTAACTTGGTTTTAAATGAAATAAGGGAAATTTTCAGTGGTTTGGGATACTCTGTAGCCGAAGGTCCTGAGATAGAAATGGATTACTATAACTTTGAAGCATTAAACTTACCAAAGGATCACCCGGCAAGGGATATGCAAGATTCTTTCTATATAACTCCGGAAATATTATTGAGAACTCATACATCACCGGTTCAGATCAGGGTAATGGAGAAAGTAGCTCCTAAACTGCCGGTAAGAATCATTGCCCCTGGAAAGGTTTATCGTAGAGATGATGATGCTACTCATTCACCAATGTTTCATCAGGTTGAGGGCTTATTAATTGATAAAGAAGTAACTCTGGGAGACTTAAAAGGGACGTTACTGGCTTTTGCAAAGGCAATGTTCGGAGAAAGGGTTGAGATACGTCTAAGACCCAGCTATTTTCCATTTACAGAGCCTAGTGCTGAAGTTGATATTTCTTGTGTGATGTGTGATGGCTCCGGCTGTAGAGTTTGCTCCGGAACAGGTTGGCTAGAGATACTTGGCAGCGGTATGGTACATCCGAAGGTATTGGAGATGTCAGGGTATGATCCTGAAGAAGTCAAGGGGTTTGCTTTTGGAATGGGTGTAGAAAGAATCGCCATGCTGAAATATGGAATCAACGATTTACGTCTGTTTTTCGACAACGATATTAGATTTTTAAGACAGTTTAAATAGGAGGAATTTGCCTTGAGAGTTTCTTTGAATTGGATAAAAAACTATGTGGATATTAATATAAGCCCTGAGGAGTTAGCGGAAGCTTTAACACGGGCGGGTATTGCAGTTGATGCAATAGAATATTTGGGAAATGAGATATCGGAAATATTCGTAGGCTTGGTAAAGGAAGCTGAACAGCATCCAAATGCTGATAAATTATCCCTTTGTACAGTTGATGTAAATGAAGAGTATCAGGATGTACAGATTATTTGTGGTGCACCTAATGTCAAAAAAGGTCAAAAAGTAGTAGTAGCATTGCCGGGAGCAAATTTGCCCGGTGGCTTTAAGATACGTAAAGCAAAAATCAGAGGAACCGAATCTTACGGAATGATTTGCTCCGGTCAAGAATTGGGAATGGATGAAAGCCTTATACCGGAAGCACAAAGAGATGGTATATTGGTTTTAGATGAAGCTACTCCCATTGGAACAGATGCCAAAGAGCTTTTAGGATTGGATGATATAGTTTTTGTTTTGGATTTAACGCCAAATAGAGCAGACTGTCTAAGTATGATAAATGTAGCCAGAGAAGTAGCTGCTGCTACCGGAAGCAAGGTTAAACTTCCGGAGATTACAATGCCTATGGACAGTAGTATCAGCGATACAGTATCAGTTGATATAGCTGCTGAGGATTTATGTGAAAGATACGTGGCTAGAGTTGTTAAAGACATAAAGATAGGGCCATCTCCCTTGTGGATGCAAAAAAGGCTGCAAGCATCAGGAGTGCGACCCATAAGTAATGTTGTAGATATTACCAACTATGTGATGCTGGAAATGGGTCAGCCTTTGCATGCCTTTGACTATGACTTGGTTGCTCAGCAAAAGATCATTGTAAGACGTGCAGCTGATGGAGAAGTAATAAAAACATTGGATCAAAAAGATAGAAAAATGCATAATGAAATGCTTGTTATAGCAGATCCTGAAAAAGCAATTGCCTTAGCCGGTGTTATGGGTGGTTATGATACAGAAGTTACTGATAACACAAAAAATATAATCATTGAATCAGCATATTTTCACCCGATAAATACAAGAAAAACATCTAAAGAGCTTGGATTAAGGTCAGAAGCTTCTTCACGTTTTGAGAAAGGTACTGTAGATAAAGAAAGAGTTGATCTTGCAGCTGATAGAGCATGTCAGCTATTGGCTGAATTAGCAGGTGGAACAGTTGTAATGGATTATGTGGACAACTATCCGGTAAAGTATATACCAACAACAATAACTCTAAGGAAAGACAGAGTTAACAAAACTATTGGCATAAACCTTTCTGTCCAGGAAATACAGGGGCTTTTAGAAAAAATTGAACTTGGGATAGAAATGGTTAACGAGGATACGATGAGTATCTCTGTACCTAGCTATAGAGGTGATATTACAGGGGAAATTGATATTATAGAGGAAATAGCCAGACTTTATGGCTTCGATAATATTCCAATGACAATGCCCTGTGGGACAATAGAAAGGTCTGTCAAGCCAAAGATTAATGTAGTAGAGCAGATAGTAAGAAACTCTCTTAAATCTTCCGGTTCTGCAGAAGTTATAACTTACAGTTTTATCAATGAGAATGCATATGACAAATTAAATATTCCTGAAGGTCATAATTTGAGGAATTCTGTAAAAGTAGCCAATCCGCTGAGTGAAGACGGAGCAGTGATGAGGACTACCCTTGCTTCCAATTTGCTGGATGTTTATGTCAGGAATAAGAGTCGTCGAATAGAGGATGTTAACATATTTGAAGTAGGAAGGATATATACTCCTACCGGTGATTTACTACCCAAAGAAACAAATATGTTAAGTGTTCTTATATCCGGTAAGGCGTGGAAAGGGTGGAATTGGGGTACTATTCCGTTGGATTTCTATTATTTAAAAGGGATGAGTGAGCAAATAGCGGAAAGCTTTAACTTGCACTTTGAATTTTTGCCGGAAACAGAAGTAGCATTTTTACATCCAGGCAGAGCAGCTCGCATTGAAGTACAAGGAGCTACGATAGGTAGAATTGGAGAAATACATCCCCTTGTAATGGAAAACTATGAAATAGACAATCCTGTATATTTCCTGGAGATCGACCTTGATAAAGTAAGTGATTTGTATGATGCTCATATTGACTATAAAGAAATAGGCAGATATCCAACAGTGGAAAGAGATTTGGCTATATTGCTTAAGGAAGATATTAATGTCAATGAAGCCGAAAAGATTATTAAAGGGTCAGGCGGAGAGCTTTTAAAGGGCTTCCATCTATTTGATGTATACAGAGGAAAGCAAGTTCCTGAAGGATACAAGAGTCTGGCTTTTTCACTGATATATCAATCCTTAGAAAAAACCTTAACAGATGTAGAAGTAAATGAAGTTCATGAACGTATACAAAAAAACCTGGCTGGGGAGCTTGGAGCACAGCTTAGGTAATTTTCCCCTTTAATAATTCCAAAATAAATGGTACTATTAGGCTAACTGAGTAGAAATTTGCAAAAAGGGGTGGCATTATGACTAATGTTGGAGAGAAAAATCGGGTAAAAGTTTTTATTTTTGGGCAAGAATATACAGTAATAGGGGATAAACCTCCTGAATATATTGAGAAAATTGCTGAAGATGTAGATAGTTTAATGGTAAAAATTCATCAAAGCAATCCCCATATGCCACATACAAAGATTGCAGTGCTGGCAGCTCTTAATTTTGCAGATGAAGTGGCTAAATCTAAAGAAGAATATAAGTGGCTCTTGGAAATAATTGAAGACGAAAAGAAAAAGGTAGAATGATACTGTAACTTAAGGATTTTGAAAAATGAACCATGAAAACGAATTAAGTAAAGAATTTTTTTTACAGGATACTGTGACGGTAGCAAGAGATTTATTAGGATGTCTACTAATTCATAAAACACCCAAAGGCTTAGTTGGCGGATATATAGTTGAAACTGAAGCCTATTTGGGATACGAAGACCCTGCGTGCCATTCGTATAGAAGCAGAACAAAAAGAAACGAAGTGATGTTTCTTGGGTCAGGGCTGGTTTATGTCTATTTGATATATGGGTTATACTATTGCTTAAACTTTACCAGTGATTCAGAAAATAAGCCTGAGGCTGTCTTAATTAGAGCAATAGAGCCTGTTAGCGGAATAGAAATCATGCAAGAAAATCGCAATAAAACAGGACTGAAAGATTTGTGCAGTGGACCGGGGAAATTGGCACAGGCTTTGGAAATTGATATGGGGTTAAATGGAACCGAATTTGGAGACAAAATAACCGTATATAAGAGAAAAAATGAATTAAAAGATCATATAGTAGCAACAACAAGAATAGGCATATCTCAAGCTGCAGATTTGCCTTTGCGTTTTTACATAAAAGATAATAAGTTTATATCAAAAAAATAGAACCATAGCTTCTGGTAGATTGCAGAGCAGCACATATTGAAATATTCTTGAATTAATTATTGAGGAGTGATTTAGATTGAAGTTAGGAGATATTTATAAACTGGCAGTTGAAATGGGTATAGAAAATGACCCCAGAGATAAGGAAATGGTTGAAAGAACGCTGAGGTTGGCAAAAGAAGAGTTTAAAGACCTTAGTGAGGAAAAGAAAAAAGATTTTGACCAAGATAGACTTGATAATCCATATGCTGACTCTCGTATCCATACAGGTGAAAGGGATCGTGAGATTAGAGGGATTATTGCAGGTGTTGATATGGAAGTAGGAGAAATTTTGCTTGCTGATAGATTAAGGGAAAAAGGGCATTCTATTGACCTTGTTTTAGCACACCATCCTGAAGGCAAGGCTTTGACCGGGCTACCGGAAGTTATGAGGCTTCAAGAAGATTTATTAAACAACTGGGGTATTCCAATCTCTGTAGCAGAAGGTATTATGGCAAAGCGGATTAGGGAAGTTGACCAAGCTATATGGCCGGTTAACCATGACAGAGCTGTGGATGCTGCAAGACTTTTAGACTTTGCATTTATGAGTATTCATACTCCAACAGATAACCTGGTAACAGCATTTATGCAAAAATACATTGACGATAAAAAGCCGGAAACCTTGGGAGATGTAGTTAAAATAATTAAAGAAATTCCTGAGTATGCTCAGGCTTCAAAAATAAATGCAGGACCCAGGATATTAATTGGAAGTGATAAAAGAAGAGCAGGAAAAGTAGTTGTGGATATGACTGGCGGTACAAGCGGGTCAGAAGAAGCATATGCAAAATTAAGTCAAGCAGGTATAAGTACAATGGTAGTGATGCATATGGGAGAAAAACATCGCAAGCTGGCAGAAGAAAACAATATGAATGTAATTGTAGCAGGTCATATTGCCAGCGATTCTGTGGGAATAAATCTTCTTCTTGATAAACTTGAAGCTAAGGGGATAGAAATTTTTGCTTGTTCGGGATTGATAAGGGTAAGTAGAAATTAGTAATTAGCATTTTTGTAGGGGTGGTCCTGTGTGGCCACCCTTTATCTTGTAGTATTATAAGCTGCTATTTTCATGTATAATGTTAAATAGCATGTATTTTATTAACAGCTATAAAGTTAACAATTGTGAAGGTGATTTTATAATGGACAAAAATATAGAGATACTGGCACCTGCCGGGAGCGTTGAAGCTCTGATGGCAGGAGTTGAAAATGGAGCCGATGCTGTTTATCTTGGAGGGCATCTTTTTAATGCTCGGCAGTATGCTGCAAACTTTTCAAACGAAGACCTTAAAAAAGCAGTTGCTTATTGTCATGGAAAAGGGGTAAAGGTTTATGTAACTGTTAATACCCTTGTATTTAACCATGAACTAGAAGAAGTAATGGATTATCTGTATTCTTTATACGTAATTGGAGTGGACGCAGTAATTATCCAAGATTTAGGTTTGCTGCTCATTATTAAAGAACTTTTGCCTGATTTGCCTGTCCATGCAAGTACGCAGATGACAATACATAATGAGTATGGTGTCAATTATTTATACAGCAGAGGTGTTGAAAGGGCAGTTCTTGCAAGGGAACTATCTTTAAATGATATTAAAGAAATCCATAGAAAAAGTGATATGGAACTGGAGATTTTTGTTCACGGAGCATTGTGTATAAGCTATTCCGGGCAATGTCTTCTCAGCAGTATGATTGGTGGTCGTAGTGGCAATAGGGGCAGATGTGCTCAGCCATGCAGACTTCCATACAAGTTGGTAGAGATTAAAAGCGGCAAAATTTCCAAAGAATTTCCGGCTCAAGGAGAATATCTTTTAAGTGCTCGTGACCTCAATACTATAAAAATATTGCCGGAAATAGTGGATAGTGGAGCTGTTTCACTTAAATTTGAAGGTAGAATGAAAAGGCCGGAGTATGTGGCAACTGTGATAAGAGTGTATAGACAAGCTCTTGACAGGTATTTAAATGACCCAGGCAATTATACGGTTACCCAGGAAGACCTTACTGCTTTGGAGCAAATCTTCAACAGGGACTTTACTCATGCATATTTGCTTAATAAGCCGGGAGCAGACTTAATGAGTTTTACAAGACCCAACAATAGAGGAATCTTTTTAGGAAGAGTTGTAGAGATAGAAAAAGGTCAGGGACTTGTAAAACTTGAAGAAGATTTGTCTATTGGCGATGGAATACAAGCCTGGGTTTCAGTAGGAGGGCGTAAGGGAGAAATTATAAATAATATAAAAATTGATGGACAAGAGGTTCAAAAAGCATTTAAAGGTTCGGTAGTTAATCTTAATTTGCCTAAAGGCATAAGAAAAGGCGATAGAATATTTAAGACATATGACTATGAATTGATGGAGCAGGCAGAAAAATCTTATGCACATGGACAAACAAAAACTAGAGTAAAATTAAACCTGGTTATCAAAGGGCAGATTGGAGAACATTTGGAGGTTTATGCCCAAGACGAGCTGGGTAATAGTGTTCAAGCAGAATCACAAATAAAGTGTCAAAAGGCAGAAAAACATGCTCTGGATAAAGAAGTGCTTGTTAAGCAATTGGGTAGGTTAGGAGATAGTGACTATGAGCTAGACAAGCTCGAGGTAGAGCTGGAAGGTCAATTGATGCTTCCCATAAGTGAACTTAATAAAGTTAGAAGGTTAATTGTAGAAAAGCTGGAAGCACAAAAGCAACAAGAGGCTGTTAGCCTAACCCATCAAGATTTTGTAGTAAGCAAAAAAGCTTTCCTACGGCCAATCAAAGAAAGTCAAAGAAAAAGAACCAAAAACAACATTAAGCTAAACATTAAAGTTGGTGATTATAAATCTTGTAATACCGCTTTATCATATAATGTTAATAGTATTTTTGTGCCTGTGTTTCCTTTTAAAAATAAGGAATTCACAACAGAACAGATTATAAAGTCTATTGAACAGGGCAAAGCCAGAGATATAAAGGTTATACCATGTCTGCCAAGGATTGTTCATCATCATATGATGAATGATATAATAGATTCATTACAAGTCATTTCCCAAGCAAAACCGGAAGGTATATTGGTGGGCAATGTTGGAATGATTCAGTTGGTTCAAGAGATTGTACCGGAAGCACTTATATATGGAGATTATTCGCTTAATATAATAAATTGGGCATCGGCAAAATTTCTTTTACGAGATAGGCTTGTTAACTTATGTTTGTCACCTGAATTGAATTTTACACAACTGGAGAACTTTCCATTGGAAATCATGGAAGTATCGGAGTGTTTGGTACATGGATATTTGCCATTAATAGTATCTCGCTATTGTCCTATTTCAGCCATTAATGGTGGGTGTAAAGGAGCAGATTTTTGTAAAAATACACAACTGGGGCTTAAGGATAGAAAAGATTATGTTTTTCCGATAGAGACAGATACTAACTGTGTGATGTATCTTTATAATGCAAATGTCCTATCAGTTATTGATAGCCTAGATAGGATAAAAGGATTAGGCATTGGTGCAGTTAGGTTGGAGATGGAGAGAGAAGGTCATGATACTGTTGGTAAAGTTCTTGGATTATATGAGGATGCTCTTGCTGGTAACATGGCAGATACTGATTTGTTGGAAGCCATTAAAAAGCTGTATTTAGGCGGAGTAACTAAAGGGCACTATTTTAGAGGAGTGGAGTAGCGATAATGGAAGTCAGTATGAAGGTTCTAGAAAAGCTAGAATACAATAAAATAATTCAGCTTCTTGCAGATGAAGCAGGCTCTAACCTGGGAAAAGAAAAAATCCACCAATTAAGGCCTTCATATAAAATGGAAGATGTTAATGCTTTATTACAGGAGACCAGTGAATCTAGTGAAGTTTTAAGGCTATATCCTCAGTTTTCGATAGGTGGTTTTAGGAATATCAAGCCGTATATCAAAAGGGCTTTGCTGGGATTAAGCTTGGAACCGGAAAATTTTTTAGAAATTGCTACATCTATTAATAGTGGTTCAAAGGTTAAACGTGCTTTTGAAGGTATGGATAAAAACTATCCGTTGCTTGCCAGGCAAATTAAGAGGATAGAAAACTTAACAAGTTTAAAAAATGTAATTGAGAAAACAATTACAAATGAAGGAACTGTTGCTGATGATGCAAGCCCTAAATTAAGAGATATCAACAAGTCAATAGTAGATATAAAAGAAAAAACAAAGAATAAGCTTCAAGGGATTATCCACTCGGCTGCTATGCAAAAAAAGTTGCAAGAGCAGATAGTTACAATCAGAAATGGTAGATATGTTGTACCGGTAAAACAAGAATGTGTATCACAGGTTCCGGGGATGGTTCACGACCAATCAGCCAGTGGAGCTACTGTATTTATTGAGCCAATGATTGTGGTGGAGTTGAACAACAAACTTAAGCAACTTATGCTTCAAAAAAAGTCTGAGGAAGAAAGGATATTAAGCGAGCTTACTCAAAAGGTAGCAGAGGAAGAAGTGCCTTTAGAAGAATTGATTGAAGCGTTGACTAACTTAGATGTTTTTTTTGCCAAAGGAAATTTAGCTTATAAACTAAAGGCAACCAAGCCAATTATCAATAAAAAAAAATATATCAATTTAAAAAGAGCCAGGCATCCGCTAATTGACAAAGAACGAGTTGTGCCAATAGATTTTTGGATCAAGGATAATACTACAATGGTGGTTATAACAGGTCCAAACACAGGTGGTAAGACAGTAACTATAAAAACTATAGGATTGTTAACTCTCATGGCTCAAAGTGGTCTTTTTATTCCTGCAGATGAAGAAAGTGAAGTAGCTTTAGTAGACAATGTCTATGCTGACATTGGTGATGAACAGAGCTTAGAACAGTCTTTAAGTACATTTTCGTCTCATTTAACAAACATAATAGATATTTTAAATAAAGCTACATCAAGGAGTTTGATATTTCTTGATGAGCTTGGTGCAGGAACAGACCCTATAGAAGGGGCGGCCCTTGCCAGATCAATTCTAGGATATCTTCATAGTAGAGGAATTCTAACAATTGCAACAACCCACTATGGTTCATTAAAGCATTTTGCTTATAATACACCTGGCGTAGATAATGCTAGTGTGGAGTTTGACATAACAACTCTAAGACCAACATACAAGCTTTTAATGGGGTTACCTGGTAAAAGTAATGCTTTTGAAATATCCAAAAGACTTGGGCTTGATGTTGCTATAGTTGACAAGGCTAAAGAATTTATGGATTCTGATGAGATTGAAATCGGTAACCTGATACAAGACCTGGAGGACTCCAGGAGAAAAATAGAACAAGATAGAGAGGAAATTTTTAAGCAGAAACAAGAGGCTGAGGAATATAAAGAGCTGCTAAAAGAGAAATATGAAAAATTGAGAAGTCGTGAAATTCAAATTCTTGAAAAGGCTGCTGATGAAGCTCAAGAGCTTTTAAAAAAAGTTAAGCTAGAAGCAAAGGGAATTATTCAAGAACTGCATGCAACAAAGCAAGTCCAGGAAGCTCAAGATAAATTAAAAGGATTGGATAATAAAATCTCCAAAACTAAAAAAGAAAAGCCAGCTTATCATGCCGGTCAAATCCCAAAGGAATTACGTATTGGTGAAGAAATTTTTATTCCAAAACTAAATCAAAAGGCAACAGTACTAGGAGAAGTTGGGGATAATGGTGATGTTTTTGTTCAAGCAGGAATAATGAAAATTAATGTTAATCTCAGGGATTTGAGGATAATTGGTCAAAGTGAGGCAAGTAAGGAAAATTCAAGACCTGTAACTAGAATAATAACGGAAAAAAGCAAGTCCATATCACCAGAATTAGATTTGAGAGGTTGTACTGGAGAAGAGGCAATCTTAGCATTAGGAAAGTATCTTGATGATGCGATGATTGTAGGATTGGGACAGGTTTCTATTATCCATGGTAAAGGCACGGGAGTTTTATCTAAAGTAGTGCAAGAATATTTAAAAGAGCATACTCAAATAAAGGATTTTAGGTTTGGTCAGCATGGAGAAGGTGGTCATGGTGTGACAGTAGTAAAACTATAAATCCTTACCAAAAAAATAAATGCCCTGCAAATATAGGAAACCTATTCCATATTTGCAGGGCATTTGTATTATTAATATCTGATCTATCTAGCAGTTACAGTTATAGTATTACTTATCTGATTGCCAATAACGATTTGATAGGTATAACTTTGACCGGATTGAATAGTTTCATCTAGAAATGTAGTTCTAGATGTGGAACCTAAATGTACTAGATTTCCGCCTTCCCATCGTTGAATATTATATGTGGCATCTGATTCTGTAGAATTCCAGCTTAGAAAAGCTCCTTGGTTGGTTCCATCGCTGATGATTTCAACAGACAATGTCAAAGGTGCTTCACTTATATTATCATTAGGCTCATTTCCGGAATCGGATGGTGGTCCTGTTGTTTCATCATATCCGGAATCAGGAGGTAGCTCAAATCCCCCATGTATTATTTGATGGTCAGATAAATGACAGTACTGAGTTGGAATATTATCAGGAGACATCCGTCGTTCTATTATGGTATCACTGGGACAGCCACCTTCTTGACCTGATTGAGCTATACGAGCTAAGACCAGAGTTTCTCCGTGTCTTTCATCTCCACATAAGAACACTGTCATTGTGCTCCCCGGGTCATGCACAGCACATATATTTATTGGTGCTTCCATACCATGGTCTGCAGGGAATACTCCTGGACGACTTGGCACCGGAGTGAAGGGTACTGGTCTTTGTAAACGCACACTGTAGGCTATATTAGGACAATAATCAGAAGCAAGGCTTCCGGTATCTGCACAAATTGCTACCTGAACCCATGCCTCAGAGACCTCTGTTGGAACATGGTTGCTTGCAAAAAGCTCATTAATTACATATTGGCTAGGTGTCAAGCTACTTGGCAGCAAGCCGGATTTAGCATCAACAGATCTATGCACAAGACCCTCTGGTCTGGGGAATTGTATGACAGGTTCATCCCTTAAGGCTTCCAGCATAATATTTCTCCACATCCTGGCCGGCATGCCACCTCCAAAGGTCCCTCTTAAATAATTCTGAGCTGTAGTTTCATCGAAGCCCATCCATACAACTGCTGTGAATTCAGGACTATAGCCGGCAAACCAAGAGTCTCTAAATGAGTTACGTAAATTTCTAAACTCTGGGCGATCCGGTAGCTGGGTAGTACCGGTTTTTCCAGCAGTAGGTCTTCCTCCTCCTAAAGCTGCATTTCTCCCTGTACCGTTCGTAACAGCTGTAATTAACATATCTGTCATCAAAAATGCTGTTTGTTCAGTCATAACAACAGTCCTGGTTGGATTTGCTTCATAGATGATATTTCCATTTCTATCAACTATTTTACGAATAGCATGGGTTTCAACTAATACACCTCCATTGGCAAAAGCACCATAAGCAGTAGCCATATCAAGTGGCGAAACACCATGGGTTAGTCCTCCGAGGGCCAAACTTAAAACATTATCACTTTCAACGAGTGGCAAACCAAGTCTTTTAGAAAATTCAAATCCTTGCTCTACTCCTACTTGCTCCAATGCTAAAAGAGCTGGAATATTAGCTGAGATATTAAGGGCATGCCTCATTGTAATTAAGCCTCTCCAGAGTCTATCAAAGTTGTGTGGAGAGAAAACCGGTCCACCTACACGAAATTCAACCGGTGCATCATCATATACTGTGGCTGGACCGAAGCCAGCCTCAAGAGCAGGTCCATATGCAGCAATAGGCTTTATTGCTGAACCGGGCTGTCTTTGCATGTCTGTTGCTCTGTTAAAGCCCCTCCTGATTTCAACCTCTCCTCTACCACCAACAAGTGCTTTAATTTCTCCGGAACGATGATCTATTATTACTGCAGCACTTTGTGCTAATACATCAGTTCTACTTGTAGGGAAGTTAGCAGGATCATTATATAAATTTTCAAGTCTGGTTTGTACTCGAGTATTCATGGTAGTGTGGATATGTAAACCACCACTAAAGATTTGAGCAGATTCCATACCTAAGTCTTGTAAAATACTTGAAGCTTCTTGTATTACAAAATCAACAAACCAAGGATGGGCTTCTTGGTTATAAAATCTATTTTCATTTAAAACAAATTCTTCTTGTTTGGCTTCATTAGCCTGTGCTTGAGTTATGAAACCATTGGTGACCATGTTATCTAAAACAAGATTCCTTCTAGCTGTAGCTGCTTCAAGGTTTCTAAATGGTGAAAGGGCTGATGGTCTTTGAACTACACCTGCTAAAAATGCTGATTCAGCAAGGGTTAATTCGTCAAGTTCTTTGTCAAAAAAGATTTGAGCGGCAGTTCTAATGCCCCATGCTCCTTCACCAAAATTTATCTGGTTTAGATATAGTTCTAAAATCTCATCTTTGGTAAACATTCTTTCTAATCGCAGAGCCAAAACTGATTCTTGGATTTTTCGATCCCATACTCTATCAAAGTTACCAATGAAAGCATTTCGAGCCAGCTGCATAGTAATGGTACTGGAGCCCTGAGCAATTTCACCACGCAATGTATTAATATAAAGTGCTCGGGCAACAGATCTGACATCGACACCAAAGTGATCATAAAATCTTATGTCTTCAGTTGCTATAAAAGCATCCTTGACATAATCGGGAACTTCATGGAGATAGGCCCATATCCTATTTTCGGCACCCCTTAGTTGGGAGATTACTTCCCCTTGGTCATCATAGATAAATGCAGATAAAGCAGGGTTGGGATCCATTTCAAAATCTGGCATATTTGCCATTACCCCTGCTACAAAACCAATACCTGCTCCCCCAGCAATGAAAATTACTAACAATAACACAAGTATAGAAAAACGCCATTTATTGAGTTTACGTTTTTTCTTAGTATTGTTTTTCTCTGTGTTAGACATTTTTTTACCTCCTTGATTATCAAGAGCAATAGAAAAAAATATTACTTAACCTAATATATTATAATACTAATATGTGATTAAAAACAAGTTTTTAATCCAGCAACCTTTATAACATAAAATAAGACTTAAAAGGAATTCATAATAATTTTATTGTATAGGAAACTTTAATTGTGCTAAAATATATTGGATATACGGTTATTAATTGCTAATTGTCAATTGCTAGAGATGGAGGGATAACAATTGCTAACAAATGATCTAAAAAAACAACTTGAAATTATTAAAAGAGGTACAGCAGAGATTACTCCGGAAACAGAACTAATTGCCAAGCTAGAAAATTCTCTGAAAAAAAATCAACCTTTAAAAGTTAAACTTGGACTTGACCCCAGTGCTCCAGATATTCATATGGGACATACAGTTGTATTACAGAAAATGAGGCAATTTCAAGAGCTGGGTCATCAAATTATTATTATAATTGGTGATTTTACCGGTCGTATTGGTGATCCAACCGGTAAATCAGAAGCCAGAAAGCCTTTAACGGAAGAAGAAATAATCAAGAATGCTCAAACATATAGAGATCAAATTTTTAAAATCCTAGATGAAGAAAAAACCCAAGTTGTTTTTAATAGTCATTGGTTAGCACCCCTTAACTTTGCACAGATAGTAGATCTTGCTGCAAAGACTACAGTAGCGAGAATGCTTGAAAGAGACGATTTTTCAAAAAGATATAGTACAAATCAACCTATTAGTATTCATGAGTTCTTTTATCCTTTAATGCAGGGTTACGATTCAGTTCATTTGCATGCAGATATTGAGCTGGGTGGAACTGATCAGAAATTTAATTTATTAATGGGTCGCACCTTACAAAAGGAATATAATCAAGAGCCCCAGATTGCTATAACCATGCCTATACTTGAAGGCTTGGATGGTGTCCAAAAAATGAGCAAGAGCCTTGGCAATTACATAGGCATTGATGAAGCTCCAGAAGAAATTTATGGGAAAGCAATGTCTATAGCTGATGAGCTAATGCTTAGGTATTTTGAGTTAGTAACAGACATTACTTTAGACGAATTAAATCAATTAAAGTTGCAATTAGAAAAAGGAGAGCTCCATCCAAGGGATACTAAAATGAAGTTGGCAAGGACTCTCGTAGCTATGTACCATGGGCAAGATGCAGCCGGAAAGGCTGAAGAACATTTCAAGACGGTATTTCAAAAAAGAGATTTACCTGATGAAATTCCTGAGTTTGTTATTACGTCGGACATGCTGGAAGAAGGCAAGGTATGGCTGCCAAAATTAATGGTAGACAGTGACTTGTCAAGTAGTACAAGTGAAGCTAGAAGGCTCATAAAGCAAGGGGCTGTGAAAATCAATGATGAAAAAATTGAGGATGTTGATTATAGATTGCGGCCTGAAGATAATGTGGTAATAAAGGCAGGTAAAAGAAAGTTTCTTAAGATTAAAATTTAATGCAGATGATAAATACCAGGTTTTGGCCTGGTATTTTTATTTTTCTTTGCACCTTTTTCTAAAAGCCTCATATATTTATGATATGGGGAGGTGAGTGTTTTTGTATAAAAGCAGGAGAATAATGAAAGTTAGCTCCCTGGCAAAGCTGGTTCTTGCTGCTATTTTTTTAATACTATTGATAGTTTTTATTTTGGAAGGGTTATTAAGACCAACTTTAGCAGTCCTTGCAGAAACTCAAGCACAGTGGACCGCTACAGAAGCTATACATCAGGCTATTCTGGAAGAGATAGCATCAGATATAAAATATACAGATTTGGTAATACCACATATGGATAGGTACGACAGAGTTGTTTTTATGCAGGCTAACTTAGTAGCGGTAAATAGGCTTGCATCGGAGTCAGTTTTGAAAATTCAAAAGCATTTAGAAGAAATGAGAAGGGAGAGTTTTTATATTCCTCTTGGACAGATTACAGGCATACAACTATTAGCAAATTTGGGACCTAGAATAAGATTCAATCTTGTACCTGTCGGTACTGTCAGGGTGCAAATTTCCGATGACTTTTCAGAAGCTGGAATAAATCAAACTCGTCACAAAATATATCTAAATGTAATTAGTGAAATGAGAATTGCTTTTCCTTTAATAGCAACAGAAACCCATGTAGAAGCGAGAGTTCCTATTGCTGATTCAATTATAGTTGGCCCTGTACCGGATACTTATATGTTTTTGGATATAGGAGCATCAGTAAGATTGTCTGATCTTGAATTGTAGCCATAGAGCATTGACATGAATAGATATGTCAGGTATTATTCAAGTGAAACCAGTACTTTTTAGTGCTGGTTTTTCTGATAAAATTAATAATAGATGATTGATTTACGAATTTAAAGGAGCAGGGAATAAATGATTTTACTAATAGACAACTATGATTCTTTTGTATTTAACCTTTACCAATATCTTGGCCACTTGGGTGAAGAGATAAAAGTAGTGCGTAATGACAAGATAACAGTTTCGGAAATAGAAGAGTTAGCTCCAAATCATATAATTATTTCTCCGGGACCATGTACGCCCAATGAAGCCGGAGTAAGCCTTGAAGTTGTTAAACATTTTGCTAATAAAGTTCCTATTTTGGGAGTATGTTTGGGACATCAAGTAATTGGACAGGTTCATGGCGGAGAAGTAGTTAGGGCGGATCGGTTAATGCACGGAAAAACTTCCGAAATTTATCATGATGGAAAAACAATATTTAAAGGATTAAAAAATCCTCTAACAGTGGCACGCTATCATTCGTTAATTGTAAAAAGAGATACTCTTTCGGAATGTTTTGAGATTAGTGCAGAAACTTCTGAAGGAGAAATCATGGCATTTCGTCACAAAGAAGCATTAATAGAAGGAGTGCAGTTTCACCCTGAGGCTATTCTTACTGAACAAGGATATGAGCTTTTAGAAAACTTTCTCAAATTAACAAATAAGTAAGTATTTAAGAACCCCTTAGGCGTTTTTTTATGAGGATGGGGCATTTCACCTGGGGTATTAAAATATAATTATTCGGAGGTTCACATGGTAGCTGGGAATAAAGTTTTCGTACAAGAAATTGATATACAGTGGGAACCCGAAAAGATATTTCCATTCTTTTTAGAAGGAGAATATCCTTTTTTCTTGGATAGTGGTTTTTATCATCCGCAGATTGGCAGATATTCTTTCATGGGTAAGGACCCTTATATGATCTTTAAGTCCAGAAAAGACAAAATAACCATTATGAAAGAGGGTAATGTTTCTCATCTAGAAGGGAATCCCATTGATATCTTAGAGGGTATTTTAAATGAATATAAGTGTTTACCAATAGATGTTTCATATCCTCCTTTTCAAAACGGTGCAGTTGGTTATTTGGCATATGATATAGGTTGGCATATGGAAGTTCTTCCGAATAAAGCTGAAAATGATATTGATTTGCCTGAAAGTTATTTTTCATTTTATAATTGTGTACTTGCTTATGACCATCTGGAAGAAAAATGCTACCTATTTTCGTCAGGTTTACCTATGAAAGGGATGGAAGCCGAGGGAAGGGCTAAAAACAGACTTGAGGAAATTAGTGAGCAGCTTTATGCTTTTATAAAAAATCCTACAAAGATTATTAAGGATAGTAGCACTCATGGAAATCAAAAAGTAGAGCTGAAATCCCATTTTACAAAGGAAGAATACTGCAAAGCTGTTCAAAGAGCAAAAAATTATATTGCTGCAGGTGATATATATCAGGTTAATATGACTCAAAGGTTTGAAACAAAGAGCCTGATGTCGTCTTGGGAGCTTTATTGCAGGCTGCGTAAGATTAATCCGGCACCTTTTGCTGCTTATTTGGAATTAGAGGAAGGTACAATCGTTAGTGCATCTCCGGAACGATTTATCAAAGTTGCCGGAGATTATATTGAAACAAGGCCTATTAAAGGGACCAGACCGAGAAGAGATAATGATGAATTTAATGAAAAAATGAGAAATGAGCTTTTAAATAGTGAGAAAGATAAAGCCGAGCTTGTTATGATAGTTGATTTGGAAAGAAATGATCTGGGACGGATTTGTGAGTTTGGAACAGTAAAGGTAGAAGACTTATTTAGATTAGAAATCTATGCTACTGTTTTTCACCTTGTTTCGACAATAACAGGAAAAATTAAGACTGATCATGGCTTCAAAGAAATTATTAAAGCTACATTTCCCGGTGGTTCTATAACTGGAGCACCTAAAATTCGGGCAATGGAGATTATTGAAGAATTGGAACCTGTTAAAAGGGGTATTTATACAGGCTCTATCGGATATTTGAATCTATCCGGTAATTTGGATTTAAATATTGTAATCAGGACGATTATTATTAAAGGTGATAAAACCTACTTTCAAGTTGGAGGAGGCATCGTGGCAGATTCTGTGCCGGAAGATGAATATCAGGAAACTTTAGATAAGGCAAAGGCTTTAATTATGGCATTACGCAAGGAAGGGGATTAAATTGAAAGTTTGGTTCAATGGAAAAATAGAAGATTCGGAAAAACCATTAATTTCTTTAGCTGATGCTGCATTACTTTATGGTTATGGACTTTTTGAAACCGTTCTTATTTATAATGGAAGGCCAATTCTTTGGGAAGAGCATATTGCTAGAATGATAAAGTCTGTAGAGGAATTCCAAATCAACATTCCTGTTGACCCGAATAGCTTGCTGCAAGGTGCAGTTGATCTTATACAATTAAATAGTATAAAACATGGCAGTATTAGAATTACTGTTTCAGGAAGTGGCAGCATATTCATGGCCTGTAAACAAGGAAAGCCATATGATGATAGGCTATATAATGAAGGAGTTTCCCTTACAATAGCTGAGGAAAATAGGGTTGATAGTAAAGCATGGCTAATCAATCATAAAACTACTTCTTATATGGAGAAATTATTGATTAAAAAACAACAAATTGCTGCCGGTTTTTTTGATGCTATTTTATTAAATGAAAAAGGAAATGTAGCAGAATGTTGTGTTAGCAATGTTTTCTGTATAAAAGATGAAATGATATATACACCCCCTGCCAGTGCAGGTATACTTCCGGGTGTTGTACGAGCTTTGGTATGTAAGTTGCTGTTGCAGGACGGACGCTTTGAATTGAAAGAAATGGATTTCACGCCTGAGTTTTTGACAAGTGCTCAAGAGGTATTCTTGACTAACTCTCTAATGGGTGTTATGCCTGTAAAAAATATAGACAATTCTTCTTTTATGGCTCCAGGAAAGGTTACTGAAAAAATAATGGAAATCTATAAGGAAAATATGCTCTAGTTGTGTGTGGAGTGTCTGGCTGATGATTTTTCTGCTCCGGTCAGTTCCGTGCAGTAGCAGGAATTCTCTCCGCAAAAAAATCATCAGCCAGACACATGATAATTTGAATTCTGGAAAGAGTGGTTTTTTACATAACTTAGTTAAACTAAAAGTAGCTTAGATATGTTACAATGTATTTGAATTTTGTTTAGATATATATCTATTGGATGAGGGGAAGATAAACCAATGTCTGAAAAAATTAAAAATCCTTTAATCAAAGCAAATGAAAAATTTTATCTAAGGATTCCCATTAAAACGCACGTCCTTTCAAAAGAGGATAATATAATAGAAGCTGTTGAAAAATATGCCGGCTCTGTTTTACAAGCAGGGGATATAATCTTTATAAGTGAAAAGGCCATGGCCATTACCCAAGGTAGAGCAATTAAGCTGGTGGATATTCAGCCAAGGTTTTTAGCGAAGTTTCTTTCCAAATATGTAAAAAAGGTTAGTTACGGTATTGGTCTTGGAATGCCGGAAACTATGGAAATGGCATTTCGTGAGGTAGGTACATTAAGAATACTTTTTGCTGCTGCAGTTAGTGTCATTGGTAAGTTACTGGGACGAAGCGGGGATTTTTATCGTATTGCAGGTAGAAAAGTGGCAATGATAGATGGTCCTACACCGTATACCATTCCACCATATAATGAATATGTAGTTTTAGGGCCTGCAGACCCGGTTGAGATAGCAAATAAAATAGCAGGTAAAATCAATGCTGTTTGTGCAGTTGTAGATGTTAATGATATTGGCAGTGAAGTGATTGCTACATCAAGCAATTCCCCTCTTACCAAGGATGAAATTGCCTATATTTTAAAAGATAACCCTCTTGGGCAGGGTTCTCAGCAAACACCAATGGGAATTATCAGGATGCTTGGAACTGACGAAGGCGTTGCATTATCTCAGGTATCAGCAGCACAGGAAAAGTAGCTCAGGCTAATCTGTGACTAGTTGTAGATTAATAATATACCAAAAAACTCAGTGAGGGCTTAATCAAGCATCCACTGAGTTTTTTTATAAATAAGAACTACGCTTTAAATATTTTAAAGCGAGAGAGAAATTTAACTATCCTTGGTCCAACTTTAGGGATGGCTTCTAAGTCCTGAATCTTTACATTACCCAAAAGCAGAAGGCTAAGAATATAAACCAGTATTCCTATTTTGATGGCAATTAATGTTGAGAGTATATTGCTCAATGGTGCAATTGTTAAAGTCAAAGGTGTCAAAATTGCCATTGCTGCACCATAAGTCAAAAATACTAAAGCTGTCATTAGAGCTGTGCATACAAAGGGTATAGTTACATTTCTTTTCCAGCTCATTTTGAAGCCGGTATGCTTTTTCAAATGATAATAATTAAGTAAAACCGAAACAGTAAGGCCGGTAACGGTGGCAATTCCGGCACCAATAATCCCCAACTCAGGAATACCTACCAAAATATAAGTAAGAACGCCTTTGATGATAATACCAATAGTTAGGTTAATGGCAGGGAGGTAAGTTTTACCCAGTCCTTGGAGTGCTCCTCGTGTGGTTTGGTATAAGCCCAGGATAAGAGCAGAAGGTGCCAATATTGCCAGGATTTTGCCTATCTCAGGTATATCATATAGCATTGTTGTTATAGGTGTAGCTAAGATAAATAAACCGGCGGAAGCAGGAAGCCCAATTAAAAAAGTCATCCACATTGCCAGGTTGATTCTATGCCTGGCATCTTCTATTTTGTTTTTTGTTATTGCTTCAGAAATGGCTGGTACCAGACTTAATGCAATGGAAATGGTTATTATGGGTGCTAAATTAATTAAAACATTAGCTGCTGCAAACTGACCAAAAAATGCTGCTGCTTCTGAACCAGAATATCCAATATATCGCAATCTGCTTGGTATAATTATGACATCTATCCACTGCATAATAGGAACAACAAGACCGGCAATTGTTACTGGAAATGCCAAGGTAGCTATCCTTTTTGTTAATGAATTAGTTGCCTCAATATCATGAATAGTAGTTGGGGAAGCAGGTTTATTGTTTCGCTGTTTCTTTCTAAATAAAATATAAGCTACAATAAGTACAGATAAGGCTGCCAGACCTCCTGTGACTGCTCCAAAGGTTGCTCCTGCCACAGAGAACTCTATACCTCTCGGAAGAAAAATATAGGCAAGAACCAGTATTGTGACTACCCTGACAGATTGTTCTATTACTTGAGAAAGGGCTGTAGGTGTCATAGTTTGATTGCCCTGGAAGTAGCCTCTAAATGCTGAAATTATAGAAGAAATAAAAATAGCCGGAGCTATAGCTATAAGTCCATAAAAAACTCTAGGTTCATTAATAACATAAACAGCTATCCATCTTGCATTGAAAACTAGTAATAATGTAAATAATAGACCAAGAATTGCTAACATAGTGAATGAAATTAAAAAGATTTTTTTAGCACCTTTATCATCATTTTTAGATTGTTTCTCAGATACCAAAATGGAAATAGCAATAGGAATCCCGGCAGTAGAAAGGACTAATAATGTTGAAAATATGGGATAAACCATTGCATACAATCCCATTCCCTCATCACCTATTAATCTGACAAGTGGAATTTTATATAAAGCACCAAGTATTTTTACGATTATACCAGCTATCGATAAAATAAGTGCTCCTTGGAGAAAGCGTCTGCCACTCATAATAAACCTTCTTTCAATTAAAGTGCAAAGCTTTTAAAGACAAAATTTTAAGCATACTATTATTATAGCTTCATTTATATAGAAACAATGTATGATTACTACGAAATATCATATCATAATACTATCTATTAGACCATATCTCAAAGAAATGGCTTTTGTTTCAAACAATAAAACAAAGGCATAATATGAGGTTTTCGTAGGAGTGGCTCTGTTTGGCTATCCTATAATTATCATTTGCAAAAAATGCAAGAAAAAAGTTTGAAAAATTTATTGACAACAGTTTTGAAAAATGATAGCATAGCAAATGTCGCTTGAAACAGAAAGCAAGTAAAAAAGACATCAAGAGACAGGATGAAAAGTAAGAAAAAGATAGAAAAGCAGTTGCAAAAGGCAAGAAGATATGATAATATGAAGATCCTGCCGAGAAGCAGGAGAGGAAAGCAGATCTTTGAAAATTGAACAGTGATAAAGAATTAAACCCGTTAAAAAAGGTAGCGAA
>Ga0123355_10000050_pt1 | contig 120528 bp, 124 predicted proteins | sample TergutEmb28metaG_3_FD_89872 | JGI IMG/M metagenome (GOLD analysis project Ga0123355, IMG submission 89872) | Embiratermes neotenicus P1 segment gut microbial communities from Petit-Saut dam, French Guiana - Emb289 P1 | ecosystem: Host-associated > Arthropoda: Insects > Digestive system > Gut ...
GCGCGCGTTTTACCGGGTCTCCGGTAAGCAGTGCCCGCCGAACGGGGAGTTGTCGGCGGGACGAAAAACCAGTATGGTTTGCGGTGCGCACTCCGCATCCCGCTGCTGCATATGGGGAGACACGGGATTCCTCCTTTTATGTAGCGTGAGGCTACATGAAAAGGGGGGATTTTTCTATTTTCGGATAGACTATTGCAGGGGCGAACAGTGTTCGCCCGGTAACACAGCCCACGGAGGAACAACAACATGTCAAGTAAATCTATTGCATATATCGACAGCTACACCTGGCTGGGCAGCCGCCTGGGGCTGGATCGGATGCGGGAGCTTATGGATCGCACGGGCAATCCCCAGGAACGGATTAAATTCGTCCACCTGGCGGGAACCAACGGCAAGGGCTCCACCGCCTGCTTTTTGGCGTCTGTTCTCCAATCCGCCGGGTACAAGACGGGGCTGTACACCTCCCCCTATATCCACACGTTCCACGAGCGGATGCAGATCAACGGTGTTTCCATCTCCGACGCCGCTTTAGATGAGGCGGTAGATCAAGTTCGCCGCCATGCGGATATGATGCCGGATCACCCCACTACGTTTGAACTCACAACGGCCGCCGCTTTCGCCTGGTTTGCCCAGGAGCAGTGCGATATCGTGGTGCTGGAGACCGGCATGGGCGGCAGTCTCGACGCCACCAATGTAATTAGTGCCCCCGAGGTGTCGGTCATCACCCCCATTGATCTGGATCATATGGAACACTTGGGCCCGACAGTAGGGGAGATCGCCAAGAGCAAGGCGGGGATTATCAAGCCGGGCCGCCCCGTGGTCACGGCCAGACAGAGACCGGAGGCCATGGCCGTCTTGGCGGAAACTGCGGCGAGACTGGGGTGTGATCTGACAGAGGTCGATCTCACAGCCCTGATCCCCGGCCCGTTTTCATTCCACGGGCAACAGTTTTCTTTCGGCGCACTGTCCGATCTCTCCATCCGGCTCTTGGGCCGTTATCAGATGGAGAACGCCGCCCTGGCCCTCACGGCGGCGGAGGTTTTGGAGAAGCTGGGTTGGAGCATACCGATACCTGCCCGGCGGGAGGGGGTAGCGTCCGCCCGCTGGCCGGGGCGGTTTGAACTGATCGGCCAGGCTCCCGCCGTCATCGTAGACGGCGGCCACAACGCCCAGGGTGCCCGTGCGCTGGCGGAGAGTTTGATCCGGTATTTCCCGGGAAAAAAAATCGTTTTCGTCATGGGAATTTTGGCCGACAAAGAGCTGAACGCCATCCTATCTCCGATTCTACCGCTGGCAGAGCAGGTCTACACCATTATGCCGGACAATTCCCGTGCCATGACGGCGGAGGCGTTAGCAGAACAGATCACGGCACAGGGCGTCCCCGCCCAGCCTGTCGGCAATGCGGCCGCTGCGCTGGGGATGGCGAAACAAATCGCCGGAGTAAATGGGGTCGTATGCTATTTTGGTTCCCTCTATAGTGTCGCCGCCGCCCGTGATGCGTTACTTGAGTCCACCTCACCCCTGAAAGGAGAATAATTTATGCCCCAAATTCAAAACAAGACAAAACTATTAGCCCACATGGCCCTTTTTGTGGCGTTAGAGATCATACTGAGCCGCTTTTTTTCCATCAATACAGAGCTTGTCCGCATCGGCTTCGGCTGGTTGCCTATTGTCATCATCGCCACCTTATACGGGCCGATAATCGCCGGGGCCACCTGGGCCATTGCCGATGTGGTGGGATTCTTTCTCTTCGGTGCAGGTCTCGGCCCCTATTTCCCCGGTTTTACCCTGACCAATTTCATCGGCGGTGTTGTCCTGGGGCTGTTTCTCTATCAACGTCCGGTGACCGTGGTCAAAATTGTCCTGACTGTGCTCCTCTTATCAATTTTGAGCCTGGGTCTCAACTCCGTATGGCTCAGTATCCTTTTTGGCAGAGGATTCTGGATCGTCTTTATCAGCCGGATCCTCCAGACGGCCATCTTAGCTCCCCTGCAACTGATTTTAATCTGGGTGGTTGCGGCGGAGAAGAGCCCTACCAGCGAGACCCTGCGGCGATTGGCCGTGTAGGGCCGCCGAAACCCAGCCGCCGTGTATCTGCACCGATACACGGCGGCTTTATTTTGGGTTTTCCCGCCCACAGAATATTTCCCAGATTCAGGGGGAAAATAGGGGGAACGTATTGGAGTATCAATAGATAGTATGGAGGACATAGACCCTATGACGGAAAAAGATAGCGGGCAGAGAGTTCCGCTGGAGAAGCTGGAAAAAACCGCCCGCAATTTGGCGGAGCATATAACGCCCGGCGGATCAATTCGGGGCGCCGCCGTTGCGGGTGCGGTCTTATCCGGCTTGCGCAGTCTCAAAGGACATCACCGGCGGGCGGTGCGTCTCGCCGCCGAGTGCAAAACCGTCCCCGGCGAGATGGAGTGGCTGTTAGACAACTGGTATATTGCAGAGCGGGAGGGAAAAGAGGCCGCTATGGCGTTTCAAGGCGTATCCCGGCTCCGGCGGGAGAGAGAGGGGGCCTTGCTCATGGGCCTGGCCCGAACATTCGTCCAGACGGCGGAGGGGGCGGTGACCTCAGATGGGATTCACGCCTTTTTCGGCGGGCTCCAACAGGTGTGCGCACTGGATGAGCGAGAGGTCAGCCTGTTAATCCCCGCCATCTGTGGAGCGCTGATCTTCCGGCTAGAGAAACTGGCCGCCCGGATCAATACGACCCCAACGGAGGGGTTATCCGATGACATGGGCCGGATATTTTCCTCCCTGCGGCTCCTCGTCGCCCTGGATGCCACAGATATCTTAGACGAGATCAGCCAGACGGAGCAGACTCTGCGCCACGATCCGGCGGGAGTCTATGACCAGATGGACGAAAAGACCCGTGCCCGCTACCGGGAACGGGTATCTCTTCTGGCAAAGCGCCACCGGCTAGGGGAACATCAGGTGGCAGAGCAGGTTTTGGAACTGGCCCGAATCGGAAAAGACCGCTCCAGGCACGTGGGGTATTATCTGTTTGTCCGGCCCCTGGGCAAGCGGGGGGAAAAGCGCCGCGGAGGTCTGTATATCGGCGGGATTTTACTGTCGAGCCTATTTTTTTCCCTCCTGGCGGCGGTTCTGTTGGAGCGTGTTTTGATAGCCGTCTTGCTGGTGTTGCCCATTTCGGAGATTATCAAGAATCTTGTTGATTTTTTCGTCATTAAATTCGTGCGCCCGGCTCACGTCCCCCGGTTGAAACTGGACGAGGGGGTGCCGCAGGCGGGGCGGACTCTCTGTGTCATCTCGGCCCTCTTGGACAGTGAGAGCGGCGGCAAAGCCCTGGCGGATCAGCTAGAAGAGTACTATCTGGCCAACCGGGATTGCGGAAAAAATCTGATTTTCGGACTGTTGGCCGATTTCCCAGAGACGGAGCACCCGGTGCTCACAGGGGCGAAAGAGTGGGTCAGTACGACCCAGGCGGCCCTGGGGGGGTTGAATAAAAAATACGGCGAACGCTTTCTTCTCTTCACCAGGGAGCGGACATTTAACGAAAAGAGCGGACGCTACATGGGGTGGGAGCGAAAACGGGGGGCCATCTTGGAATTGACTCGGCTCCTCACGGGAAAACCCGGCGGAATCCAAGTCACTGCGGGTTCGAAACTCCTGCTGGAAGGGGTGCGCTACGTGATCACCCTGGACAGCGATACCCGGCTCAATGTAGGGGCCGCCCGGGAGATGATCGGGGCCATGCTCCACCCGTTGAATACCCCGGTGATCGACGCAAAGCGGGGCGTAGTGACGGAGGGAACGGGTCTCATGCAGCCCCGGATCGGTGTCGATCTGACGGCGGCCAGCCGATCAGATTTTACCCGGATATTTGCGGGCCAGGGGGGGATTGACCCCTATGGCTCCGCCGCCTCCGACGTGTATCAAGACCTGTTCTCCGAGGGGTCTTTTACGGGAAAAGGCATCTTCGACGTGGCGGCCTTTTCCGCCTGTCTGGATCAGGCGTTTCCGGAGGATGCCGTCCTGTCTCACGATCTCTTAGAGGGCGGGTATCTCCGGGCCGCCTATCTGGGGGATGTGGAGCTGACCGACGGGTACCCCTATAAGGTTCTAAGCTATTTCGCCCGCCTGCACCGCTGGACCCGAGGGGATTGGCAGAGCGCACCTTGGCTGTTTGCCCAGGTGACGACAGCGGACGGGAGACGGGTACAAAATCCGTTGAGCCGGGTGGGGCGCTGGAAGATATTCGACAATCTGCGGCGAAGTATGGTATCGGTATTTACTCTGTCGGCCCTTTTGGCCGCCATGTTGACTTCTTTGGAGAGCCTGTTCTGGGCGGGGATTGTGGCGGTGCTCTCGCCTCTGTCGGCGTTGCTCATTTCCTCGGCGGAGCTGCTCCTTCGGCGGGATCCGGGGACACGGGCCAGGTATCACTCCACCATCATATCCGGTTTTGCCGGGGGATTTCTGGAGACCATCAGCCAGTTGATCCTCCTGCCCTATCACGCCTATATCTCCCTGAGCGGCGCCCTCACTGCGCTGTGGCGGATGGGAATCACCCGGCGGAATATGCTGTCCTGGGTGACGGCGGCCCATATAGAGCAGGGGCTGGGGAGCGGATTGCTCCACCACTACTACAAAATGCTGCCCGCTGTCATTGTAGCTCTGGCAGTGATCGCATTGTCAGGGACGGCGCCCAAAATTGCAGTGGGGATCGTGTGGCTGCTCTCGCCCCTCTACGCCCTGTCTATTAGTCGGGAGCGGCAGGAGCCGAAACGGGTCACCGATACCCAACGGGCGTATCTACAGGCCTGCGCCCAGGAGATCTGGCAGTATTTCGAGGATTTTCTGACGCCTCAAGATCACTTTTTACCCCCGGACAACTGGCAGGAACAGCCCGCCGTGGGCACCGCCCACAGAACCAGTCCTACTAACATCGGCCTGGGGCTCTTGTCCGCCCTGTCCGCCATGGATTTGGGCCTCTGTCCCAAGCACCGGGCTCTGGGATATATTGAGAACATGTTGGCCACGATTGAGCGGATGGAGAAGTGGAACGGCCACTTGTACAACTGGTACGACACCCGCACTCTGCGCCCTCTGCGGCCCGTGTATGTCTCCACAGTGGACAGCGGCAATCTGGCGGGGTGCCTCTTAGTATTGCGGGAGGGGCTCTATGAAATGGGCCAGCGGGAGCTGGGTATCCGGGCGGACAAACTTTTTTCTGAGATGTCTTTTACGGAACTCTACGACAGACGGCGCAAGCTCTTTTATATTGGCTGGGACCTGGATCGGGGTACGCCTACAGAGGGGTGGTATGATCTTCTCGCCTCCGAGGCCCGGCAGGCCAGCTATATTGCCATCGCCAAAGGGGATGTGGAGCCCCGCCATTGGCGGCGGCTGGGGCGGTCTCTGGTCAGCCAGGACAACTACAGCGGTATGGCGTCGTGGACGGGGTCTATGTTCGAATATTTCATGCCGAACCTCATTATGCCCTGTTACCAAAACAGTCTGCTCTATGAGAGTTTAAAATTTTGCGTTTACGTCCAAAAGCGGCGGCACAGCCCATGGGGGGTGTCGGAGAGTGCGTTCTACGCCTTTGATCCGGCATTAAATTACAGCTATAAGGCCCACGGCGTCCAGCGTCTGGCGCTCAGGCGGGGGATGAACAAAGAGATTGTCGTCTCGCCCTATTCCAGCTTTTTGGCCCTGCTCATGGATGTCAGGGCAGCCGTCCAGAATCTCCGGCGGCTGGAACAATACGGCGCACGGGGTAAATATGGGTTTTACGAGGCCCTGGATTTTACTCCTAACCGCAGCGGCGGCAGAGGCCATCGGACAGTAAAAACCTATATGGCCCACCATCTGGGGATGAGCCTTCTGGCCATTACAGGATTGCTCACGGAAAACGCCATGCAGAAGCGATTTATGCAAGACCGGGCCATGGCGGCCTATCGGGAGCTGTTACAGGAGAAAGTCCCCGTGGGCCAGATCGTCTTGCGCCAGCCGCCCCGAGAGGTGCCGGATAAGCCCCATCGGATTACGGGCGGGGGCTGGTCGGCGGCCTATGAGAATCCGTCTGTATTCCATCCGGCGGCGACGATGTTGAGCAATGGTGCCTACAGCGTGATGGTCACAGAGACGGGCCACACCCGCAGTATGGCGGGGGAGACCATGACCACCCGGTTTATCCCCCGGCAGGACGGGCCAACTCAGGGGATGGGGTTCTATTGGAAAACCACGGCGGGGATCACCCCCCTCCAAATGGCCGACGGTGCAGAGGCAGATGCCAGCTGCAGCGCCCTGTTCACAGGGAATCGGGCAGAGTTGTCCGTCAGCCGTTCCGGCTTAGAGAGCGTAATCGCCGTCTCCGTCCCACAGAGCGAGATGGGGGAGATGCGGCAGATCACCCTGCGAAATAAGGGCGGTGCGCCCATAGAGGGGGAGCTGATCTGCTACGCCGAGCCGGTGCTGGCCGCCCCCGCCGACTATTTTGCCCATCCGGCCTTTTTGCGCCTCTCCATGGAGACCGAGGCCGAAGGGCGGACGTTAATCGTCCGCCGCCGGGGCAACGGGGTACGGCCGGATTCCTATCTGGCATTTTCCGTCTCGGCGGACTTCGCCTTTGACACGTCCCGTGAAGCCGCTTTGGGCCGCAGCGGACTCTATGCCGCCATGGGGACAGAGGCCCAGGGGACAAAAGGTACCGTGTTAGATCCCTGCCTCTTCGTCCGAGTTCCTGTCCGCTTAAAACCGGGGGAGGGGCGGCGGATATCCTTTGCCCTGGCCACGGGCGGCACATGGGAAGAGGCCGTGTCCGCCACCGGGCGGATCCTCGCCCAGACCGTGGAGACGGGGCAGAGTTTTGTGGAGAAAAAGGCTGCGGCACTTGGGATGCCCACGGAAGAGATTACAGAGGCCATGGCATCTGTACCGGCTCTGGTATACCCGTTTCTCACCTCCGCCCAGCGGGGGCGATTCATCACGCCCCAATCGGTTGGTCAACAGGAGCTCTGGCCCTATGGCATCTCCGGAGATTTGCCTATTATCACCGCCCGGATTGATACGGAGGGGGAGATGGATCTGGCGCAACGGCTCATCCGCCGCCACGGTTTACTCTTGCAGTGCGGATTGCCCTATGATCTAGCGCTCCTGGTGCAAGACGGCGGCGACTACCGCCGTCCGGTGCACACGGGGATTCGCAATCTTTTGGCCAACATGGGCTTAGAGGGCTATCTGGGCGCCCGGGGCGGGGTGCATCTCCTAGACGGCACGGGGGATTGCACCGCCATTCTGGCGGCCTCCGCCCAGATTATGGATGGGGCGGAGCACTTGGAGAGCCGAGATCTGGATCACACGCCGCCAAGGAGAGAGCCGGAGGGGATGACTGTGGGGATTCGTCCCAAGTTCTCCTGGGGGCAGGACAACACGGTCGTCATTGAGACCGGGGGCGACCTGCCGCCCAACGCCTGGAGCCAGATGCTGGCCAACGAGACCTATGGCTATATCGCCACGGACTGCGGTACGGGCCACATGTGGCAGACAAACGCCCGGGAGAATCAAATCACCCCCTGGCGCAACGATACCCTGGAGACCAACGGCCCGGAGCGGCTGATTCTCCTGCGGGATGGCAGAGAGATATCCCTATTTGCAGACGCAGACGGGATTCCCTGTACCATCACTTACGGGTTTGGATTCGCCCGGTGGGAGAAGAGTCTGGATGGCGGAACAATTACCGCCACCGCCTTTGTGCCGCCGGATACGGAGGCCCGTGTCTTTCTGGTGGAGGGAGCGTTCCAGCCGGGGGATGAAATCGCTTATTTTGCCGAGCTGGTCCTGGGCGCAGACGATAAAAACCGGGCCTATGTGGTCACGGCGGCGGAGGAGAATACCCTCTCCGCCCGAAACGGCTCCAACGGTGCGTTCCCCGGCGTGACATTCTCCCTTGCGGCATCTGTATCGCCGAAGGGATATACCTGTGACCGCCAATCCTGGGCCAGACGCACACTGGATGCCCGGCGGGGCGCAGGGATGGATCCCTGTTTCTACGCCGTCTATCCGACGGCGGGTGCGGTGGCGATTGTTGCGGGTACCCAGGGGGGATCTGCACTCTCGGCCCTGGCCGATCCGCCCGCCGCACGGAAGGCCTTGGCGGAGACTATAGCCTGGTGGCGGTCCCGCATCGGCGGAATATCCGTGCGCACCGGGGTAGAGGCGTTGGATCAACTCCTCTCCGGTTGGGCGTTGTATCAGACGTTGGCCTGCCGGATCATGGGCCGCAGCAGCGTCTATCAGTCCGGCGGGGCCTATGGATTCCGAGATCAGCTCCAAGACGTGACGGCGCTGATCCCCGTGTTGCCGGAGCAGGCCAAGAGACAGCTTCTATTGGCCGCCGCCCGTCAATTTGAGGAGGGGGATGTCCAGCACTGGTGGCACCCCAGCGGGATCAAAGGCGCGGCGGATAAGGGCGTACGCACCCGGTGCAGTGACGATCTCCTGTTTTTGCCCTATGTACTCTGCGAATACGTGGAAAAGACGGGAGATTTGGACGTCTGCCAGATCTCTGTGCCCTATATTCGCTCACCGATCCTGGAAAAGGACGAGCACGAGCGGTATGAGTCCCCCGCAGTGAGCGATCTGGCGGAATCCCTGTTTCTCCACGCAAAGCGTGCCGTGGATTTGACCCTCCAGCGGGGGGCGGGCCGAAACGGTCTGGCTCTCATGGGAACCGGGGACTGGAATGACGGCATGAATCTGGTGGGAGCCGCCGGCCGGGGGGAGAGCATATGGCTCACCTGGTTTTTGGCCCATGTATTAGAGCGGTTTTCCCATCTCTGCGCCCGCTTGGAGGAACCGGAACTGGCCCAAAGATATGCCCAGGAGGCGGAGCGCTGCGGCAGGGCGGCGGATTCCGCCTGGGACGGGGACTGGTATCTCCGCGGCACCTACGACAGCGGGGCCACCCTGGGGAGCCGCCACGATAAAGAGTGCCAGATCGACGCCATCGCCCAGGGATTTGCCGCCATGACCCGCCACAGCGATCCCCGGCGGGTGGAGACCGCCATTACCTCCGCAATTGGACGGCTGTTTGATCGGCAGGGCGGGATCGTCCGCCTCTTTACGCCGTCTTTCACCGAGGGGGAAAAGAATCCGGGTTATATCCGGGGCTATGCGCCGGGGGTGCGGGAGAACGGCGGCCAGTATACCCACGGGTGTCTGTGGCTTGTCATGGGGGCGTTTTTGGCGGGGATGGCGGAGGAGGGATACGACATGCTCCGGGCCATGCTGCCGGGAGAAAAGGATACGGCAGTCTACCGGGGGGAGCCCTACGTGCTGGCCGCCGATGTCTATGGGAATCCCCAGCACGTGGGCCGTGCCGGATGGACGTGGTACACGGGGGCCGCCGGCTGGTACTGGCGGGTGGCCATGGAAAACCTCTTGGGGTTACGCCTCCGAGATGGAAAATTGTATATTGAGCCAAACCTGCCCAGTCAGATGGAGGGGTACAGCGTGGACTGGCAGACAGGGGAGACCGTTTGGCGCATCCAGGTGGAAAAAAGCGGCGGATACCGGATTACAGTCAACGGGGAACCCTATACAGGGGAGGGAATTGAGTTGCATTTGGGAAAATTGAAAGAAACAGTTTCAAAGAGTGGAAATTTGTGATAGAATGATTATAAATACGGCGTTAGCTGAAACAAGTTTTTTAGGGAGAACCAAAATGGGTACAACAACCAGAAGAGAAATTCTGCCCTATGTCTTTTTGACACATTTAGAGACCAATAAATTTAAAACCGGTACCGTGCAGATCAACTTGCTCACCCAGTTGACCAGAGAAACTGCGGCGAAAAATGCCATTCTGCCCCGGATCTTGCTCCGGGGGACGGCCCGGCATCCGGATTTGCAGGCGTTGCGCCAGGCCATGGAGGAGCTCTATGGGGCGCACATTGAGCCGGTAATCCGAAAAAAGGGAGAGATCCAGTGCGTAGGTTTCTGCGCTGCCTTTGTAGACGACGCCTGCCTGCGGTCGGGCCAGGGGATATTAGGGAAGATCACGGCGCTCCTGGGGGAGATTTTACTAGACCCCGCCACCCAAGAGGGACAGCTCCGGACAGATTACGTGGATCAAGAGCGGGAAAATCTCTTAGATGAAATCCGGGGCCGGATCAACAACAAGGGGTCTTACGCCGTCAGCCGCCTGGTGGAGCTCATGTGCGACGGAGAGGATTTTGCTACGTTCCGCCTGGGATCAGAGCAAGAGGCGGAGGATATCGACGCAGAGGCTTTGACGGCCCACTATCAAGCGTTGTTGTCCGCCGCGCCGGTGGAGATATTCTACTGCGGCAGCGCAACTGCGGATCAAGTGGAACAGGCCCTCACATCGGCGTTAAAAACCATGCCCCGTAGGGAGCCGGACTACGCCATGGGGACCCAGATACGCCTCAATGCCCTAGAGGCGACACCCCGGACGTTCACCGAGGAGTTGGACGTGACCCAGGGCAAGTTGAGCCTGGGCTTCCGCCTGGGGGACTGTCTCGACGACCCCAATTGGGCGGCGATTTCCCTGTTTCACTACCTCTACGGCGGGTCGGTCAACTCCAAGCTATTCCTAAATGTGCGGGAGCGGTTAAGCCTTTGCTATTACGCCTCTTCGATCTTGGAAAAGGCCAAGGGACTTCTCCTGGTGGCCTCCGGGATCGCCTTTGACAAATACGACGAGGCGAAGAGTGAAATACTGGCCCAACTGGGGGCCGTCGCCCAGGGGGAGATTACCGATGAGGAGTTGCTCTGGGCGAAAAAGGCCCTGGTGACGGATTTGGAACTCACAAGAGATGAACCCCGCCAGTTGGAGGACTTCTATCTGCAACAGACAATCCTGGGACTAGACTACGATCTGGACGACCTCATCGCCATGGTGGAGCGGGTGGATGTGAAAGAAATCGTGGAAATTGCCCGGGGCGTTGAATTAGACGCCGTTTATTTTCTCAAAGGCGAGGAGGAGGTCTCGTGATGCAAAAAGTCTCATATGATGCCATCGGGGAGACCCTCTATACCGGGGCGCTCCCCAACGGGCTCACCGTATACGTGATCCCCAAACCGGGATTTTGCAAAAAATACGCCTTTTTCGCCACCAACTACGGCGGGGCGGATCGTCGGTTTTTCTTAGACGGCCAGTGGCGGGATACCCCGGCGGGAATCGCCCACTTTTTGGAGCACAAGCTCTTTGACATCGAGACGGGCAACGCCCTGGCGGATCTCGCCGCCAACGGCGCACAGCCAAACGCCTTTACCAGCTCTGAACTGACCGCCTACTATTTCGAGTGCACCGAGGGATTTGACGAAAACCTCAAAACTCTGCTCTCTTTCGTCTCTGTACCCTACTTCACGGAGGAAAGTGTCCAAAAAGAGCAGGGGATTATCGGCCAGGAGATTGACATGATGGAGGACACGCCGGAGTATGCGGTCTATTATAACCTCCTCCGAGGACTCTACGGCACCCATCCCGTGCGGGATTTGATCGGCGGCACGAAAGAGAGTATCGCCCAGATCACAGCCCAGACCCTCTATGATCTCCACAGCGCATTCTATCGGCCCAGCAATATGGTGCTCTGTGTGGCAGGGGACGTGGATCCGGATCGGGTGCTGGAGATTGCCGGGGAGATTCTGCCCCAAGCCTGTGACCCGGTGCCGGAGAAAGACTACGGGCCCGTAGATCAGATTCCTGTGATCCAGGCGAAGACCGAGGTGACCATGGAGGTCTCAAAACCTCTGTTTCTTGCGGGGACACGGACTGCGCCCGGTGCCAGAGGGAGAGCGTGTCTGCATCAGGAACTTGTGGGAAATTTAGCGGTTCAATATCTGGCGGGGGAGTCTTCGCCCCTGTATCTGGAACTCTACAATCAAGGTCTCATTACGGCGGATTTTGCATCCAGCTATACCTGCGGGCGGGGCCACGCCTTCACAGCCTTCGGCGGCGAGAGCAGGGATCCGGATCAGGTGTTGGAAAAATTGCGGGCCGAGATCAAAGCGACCCTGATGAATGGAATAGACGAAGAACGGTTCAACCGGCTCAAGCGGAGCGTGTACGGCACGGTGATCAAGGGACTAGACACAATGGAAGGTCTCTGTTATGATCAGACAGAGTGCCACTTCTTCGGTACCACGGCGCTGGATCGGCTGTCGGTGTTAGAGACCGTCACATCCGCCCATGTGTTGGCGTTTATGGCTGAAAATTTACAGCCGGAGCAATTTGTCCTGTCCGTAGTACGCCCCCGGTAGGGCGGCCCCCTCGAAAAAATGCTTGCATTTTTTCGACTACATAAATGAGGTGATGTTTTGCATAACGCAACGATTACATTTCCCGTGTTGGGAGACTGGTTCGCCGTAGACACGCCCCGATATGTGGACATTTTCGGGTTTCACATCTATTTCTATGCGCTCTTCATTGCCCTCGGGGTGCTCCTGGGTGCAGTCTACATGCTCCGCAACGGAAAGGACTACGGTCTGACCACGGACAATATTCTGGATGCGATCCTGCTGGGGATTCCCCTGGGTGTGATCTTTTCCCGGTTGTGGCATGTGGTGTTCCATTTTGGATACTATCGGGGCAATCCCATTGCCATCATCACCGGATTGCGGGACGGAGGTCTCGCCATCTACGGGGTCATCGTCGGGGTCGCATTGGCGGCCTGGATCTGCAGCAGATGGCGGCGGATTCCCTTCTGGTCCATTGTGGACGGGGTGAGCATCAGCTTGCTCATAGGTCAGGTTGTGGGCCGTTGGGGGAACTTTATGAACCGGGAACTCTACGGCGTCCCCACAGAGTTGCCGTGGCGCATGGGGCTCACTGTAGGGGAGACCACTACATACGTCCACCCCATCTTTTTGTACGAGTCCCTGTGGAATACCCTGGGTATCGTCCTGCTCCACCTCTACGCCAAAAAAGTGGGCAGAAAATATCCCGGCCAAATGTTTGTGTTCTATCTGGGCTGGTACGGATTCGGCAGGGCCTGGATTGAGACCCTCCGTGCGCCCCATTGGACGACTTACATTTTCGATACCGGAATCTCGGCCAATATGGTCTTGGCTATGTGCGCTTTCTTGATCGCCGTGGCGGTGAACCATATTATGACCAAGCGTGTCAAACAGACAGCGCCGCCGGCCGAGACCACAGAAGAAATGCCGAAAGAGAGTCCCAAAGAAGAAATACAAGAAGAACCGCAAGAAGAGTCCAAAGAAGAAACAAGCGAAGAACCCGAACAAGAATCCGCCGAGGAGGAAGAATAGCATGGCGACCCTTCTGGACGGCACGGCCTTGGCCGGGGAGATCAAAGCCCAGGTTAGAGCAAAGATCAGAGAAACCGGGATCAATCCCGGTCTGGCGGTGGTCATTGTTGGCGAAAACCCCGCCTCTCGCATATATGTGGATTACAAAAAGAGAGATTGCGCCGAATGCGGCATCCGCAGTGAAGAATTCGCCCTCCCGGCGGATGCGGGGGAGGATGCGCTCCTGGCCTGTGTCGCCGAGTTGAATCGGCGGGCCGATATCCACGGCATTTTGGTGCAACAGCCCTTACCCAAAGGCTACGATGAGAAAAAAGTATTTCAGGCGATCTCGCCGGACAAAGATGTGGACGCCTTTCACCCGGTCAATGTGGGCCGGATCGTCAGCGGGGACTACGGGTTTTTGCCCTGTACTCCGGCGGGGGTGCTGGCGCTCTTAGATCATTACGGCATTGATCCAAAGGGCAAGCACTGTGTGGTGGTGGGCCGATCCGATATTGTGGGGAAGCCCCAGGCCATGCTCTTGCTCCACAGGGATGCCACGGTGACCATCTGTCACTCCAAGACACCGGATTTGGCTCACTTTACCCGCCAGGCGGATATTCTGGTTGCCGCCGTGGGGAGAGAGAACCTTATCACCGCCGATATGGTAAAATCGGGGGCCGTGGTAATCGATGTGGCCATGAACAAAAACGCCGCAGGCAAGCTCTGCGGAGACGTAGATTTCCCGGCGGTGGAGGCGATTGCCTCCTACATTACCCCCGTCCCCGGCGGCGTCGGCCCCATGACCCGGGCAATCCTTATGCGCAATACGCTGCAGGCTACCAAAACGGCAGAAAATCTGTTATAATATAGATAATTTGATCCATTCTAATCTGTTTCTAATCTATCCCCCCTTTTCTATAGACGTAAATGCGTATAATATTATAGGTGAAAGCCAAGCTACAACATATAATATTCTATTTTATTTTTAAGGAGGAAAATACAATGGTAAGTTTCGATTTTGAGAGAATCAAGGAAAAAGCACTGGCCACAGCGGGCAGAGTGGCCGACAAGTCAGTAGAATTTGCCAAAGTGGCCGGCGACAAGGCCAAGGTGGCCGGAAAGATCACCAAGCTGAAGACAGAAATCGCCATGGAGAAAGATACCTTGCGCAAGACCTACGCCGAGGTGGGTAAGTTGTACCATGAAAAGTACAAGGATGCCCCCGCCCCCGAAATGGCCCAGGCCATCTCAGAAATCGGTCTGGCATTAGAGAAAGTAGCGCAAAAAGAGAAAGAAGTAGCCGCCCTGAAATGCGAACTGACGGACAGCTATGAGGAGACGGTGGAAGAGGCCAAAGAAACCGTCGAAGATGTTGTTGAGCAGGCAAAAGCTGCCGCCGAAGACATGGTAGAGAAAGCGGAAGATGTGGTCGAGGAGATCAAAGAGGACTACTAAATCTGTTACGCAAGCAAAAGGAGCAGGGGCGCATATTGCCTCTGCTCCTTTTTACTCTGGGGCGGCATATGTGTATAGCTGACAGCGTAAGAATGCTTTCATAGACAGACAAAGGGCGCACGGTGTGCGCCCTTACTCGTTTTCCGGTTCTTCAAAATTGTACTCAAACAGCTCGTCCGGCCTGACGGAGAATATCACGCATAAATTTTCCATGTTCTTATAGCTGATTGATTTTGTCTCGTTGTGTATCATTTTATGAAAATTTTGATAACTCATGCCCAGTTGTTTATGCAGCCAGTATTTTGTCTTTCCGTGCTTTTCAAGCAGTTTTAACACATTTAGACGCAACATCTCATCTCCACCTAACATATCATGTATAGGTTACATACTAATGAGTATCTCACCTTGACACAAAGACTAATCCATGATATGTTCTTAAAACAGAATATATGGAGGTGATGGGGTTGCCAAATTACAATCAAATGTACAAAGAACTCTTCAACGCCATAACAGAGGCGACAAATGCACTGCAAAAAGCCACCGTACTCTTGCAGGAGGCCCAGTTGAGCACAGAGGAGACATACATCTCCAGCAAAGACTCCAACATTTTTGTTTTACCCAAGCGTAAAAACGACGAATCCGAGGGCAGCGACACAGAATAGCAGTCGATGCCCTCGGAGTTTTGCTATAGCGGGCTACCCGCCCTGCACTTTCACATAAAATTTACGATTTCTCGGCGGGTCAAACTCGCAGAAATAAATCCCCTGCCATGTCCCCAGGGCCAGTTTCCCTTGCGCAACAATCACCGTGACACCGGAGCCCATTGCCGATGCTTTCAGATGCGCCGCACTGTTGCCCTCGCCGTGGCGAAACTCCGGGCGGTCGGGGAAGGCCCGATCCAATCCCAGGAGCAGATCCGGCACTACATCCGGGTCGGCGTTTTCGTTGATGGTAATCCCCGCCGTGGTGTGGGGGCAGAAAATCACGGCGATGCCGTCCGTAATGCCGCTTTTGGCCACGGCCTCCCGGACTTGGGGGGTAATGTTGTAGAAATCCGCCCGCTGTGCGGATAGGGTGTATGTGTAGAGCATGTGGGTTGACCTCCTTTTGGATCGCTGGTTTCGTCCGTCAAATGCGGCTTGTGCAGTGCTTGCTGTCGATTTTGCTTATACTACGAACTCCGCCCCGACATCGAATGGGTTGCCCTCAACTGCTTGGCAAAGCCAATTAGCAATGGAACTGCCATCTTGCATTTCGCTATATAGCAATTTTGGTGTGCCGGAAAATATGTGGGGTGTGGTTTGGTCTTTTTTGCTTTTCCCATAGTCTGTGAGATAGTAATAGTATTGGGGCATTTCCCGCTTTAATGCTCCAACTGTCTCCAAAAGAGTAGTATGAAATTCTGATAAAGCGTCAGAGTTCACTCGCTGTATTCCATGATTCATTTTGTACATCATTTCAACAAGCGCCTTGTCCCACAGGGAGTTTGATTGCAAAAACAGCGTGGATGGGGACATGTTATTTTGTGCATATCGGAACAGGTCAGCAATTAACGTTTCGCCTTTGATGTATGCCATTAAATCAGAGCGTACTTTCCAAATATTCTCTGCAATTTCGGGCCAAAGCGGAGAATGCAGATGTGACCCTTCTGAATACACAATAACATTTTCGCAATCTGGATAAACGTTCTGAATCTGCGGCGCATGGGCAACACAGCCATGCCCGCCTGCGCTCAAACCCATAATAATCAAAGTTTCTGGCGTCTGCGGAAAGAATTCCTTTAGCGTTGCTATTGCCGCTGCCGCATTTGCTTGTCCGCGGTGATACAGTATTTTGGATTCCGCTTTTAGACTCTGATAAGGAAATTCATTGTTTCCAATATGAAAATCACCGCTTACATAGGGGATATTCAGCATATACCAATCACGAAATGGATTGCGTTGATCGCTCGCCTTAAATAAGCCGACATTTGCAAAACGCAGTTGAATCGACGACACATCGCTTATATAAAATGCCTCTTGCTTTTTTAGCATTCGGCCTATTGTAATTGGCCTTGCGGCTGTTTCCTCATTCCAAGATGCGCCGCCGCCGAGGAAGTTGACAAGCAACTTATTGACAGTCCCTTTTTTCAGCAAAATCTGATACGGCTTCCCTGTGCTGCTAACGCATCCATCTAGTGGTTTCTGATACCATGTTTGCGCACTTTTCATCAAATACTTCTCCATATTTCTTAAGCTATAAAATTCATTCACGACTGACTGCCAGACCGCATACACACTCTAATGCGTATACTCCCTTATATTAAAAACTGCCGAAATGCCGTGGGCAGAGCCACCCGGTCTGACCGGGTATCCTCGTCTGCCCAGACGAACCGGGGGCTCTGGGTGCGGCATTGGATATAATAGCCGACCATGTGCCACTCTACGTGGGTGAAGATGTGCTTTTTCCGGCTGGACCGGGTGAGCTCCAACGGCTCTACGCCCCAGCTTGCGGCCAGGGCCAAGGCCGCATCTTCGTCCAGTTGGCCGGATACGTTGGGCAGGGCCCATAGGCCGCCTAAAAGTCCGGTATCGTCCCGTTTTTCCACCGCCAGAGACTCGACGGAAGTGAGGATAAACACGGTTTTCTCCTCCATCCGGCGGGCCTTTTTTTTCGCCCGCACCGGATAGGACAGTTGCGTACCGGCCGCCTGGGCCCGGCAGAGGGGGGCCAGGGGACAGCTCTCGCATAGGGGTGCACCGTTGGGGAGACAAACCGTGGCCCCCAACTCCATAATGGCCTGATTGAGCGCTCCCGGCTCCGTGTCGTGATAGAGGGGCGTCAGGTCATCCGTGATCTGTGTCCGCACGACGGGGAGATCTACGCAGTCCGCTGTGGCCGTGAGCCGGGCGTAGACTCGGAGCACGTTGCCGTCTACGGCGGGATAAGGGAGGCCGAAACAGATGGAGCCGATGGCCCCGGCGGTATAGGGGCCGATGCCGGGCAGAGCCAAAATCTCCCGATGGGTGCGGGGGAATACGCCGCCGTAATCGCTTGTGATCACCTGGGCGGCCCGCTTTAGATTTTTGGCCCTGTTATAATAGCCCAGTCCCTCCCAGAGTTTCAAGAGCCTGTCCTCGTCTACCTGGGCCAAGTCTTGGATTGTGGGCAGGGCGGCCAGAAAGCGGGTGTAGTAACCCCGCACGGCTTCTACCCGGGTCTGTTGGAGCATGATCTCCGACAGCCAGACCCGATAGGGGTCTTGATCTCGCCGCCAGGGGAGCTCCCTGGCGTTTACCCGGTACCAGGGCAAAATCAGTGCCGGAATCTGGCGGAGCAGTGTGTGTGTGTCGTGGTTTTCTATAAATTTCATGCTATCAGTCTATCAGAAAGTGCGCCGGCTGACAAGATGGCACAGGGCCATAGATTTTCTCCCGAAAATCTGCTAAAATAATAGGGAAAGGAAGTGGTTGCCCCCGATGCGTTATGCAAATTATCTGTTTGTGTCCGATGTAGACGGCACCCTGGCCCATTTTCAAGACATCCCCCGGCACAATACAGAGATGATTGAGGCCTTTACGGCCCAGGGCGGGACGTTTTCCCTTTGTACCGGCAGGGCCTTTTCTTCTCTCCGGGAGATGGTGCACCAAGTAGTGGTCAACGCCCCGGTGGTCACTCTAAACGGTGCCACACTGTATGACTGGCAGGCGGATCGGCCGTTGTTTACTATGAATTTTCCGTCTTCGGGCAAGGAGATTGTCCCTTACATTCTCAAAGCCTTCCCGGAAGCCGGGGTGATGCTTGTCACAGAGGAGAGGTATTTTATCCTCCGGGACGGCAGGACAATTGCCCCCTGGGTACAGGCCGATCAAGAGAAACTTCTCAACATGCTGCCGCATGTTGAAACCTGTACAATGGAGACGGCGCCGGACGTATTGAACAAATATATCTTCCAAGTGCCGCCGGAGCGAGTCCAGGCCCTGGCGGATTTTTGCAAAACATTTCCGGGGATAGCCGATCTGGCGGTGTTCCAAACCCAGGAGGGGAGCGTTGATGTGATGCCCGCCCAGGGGACCAAGGGACAGGGCCTCCGACGATTGGCGGCCCACATGGGGATCGACCTCACCCGTACGGGAGCCGTGGGGGATCACTACAACGATCTGGAGATGCTTGAAACCGCCGCCTGGAGTGCTGCCGTCCAAGGCGCACCGGATGCGATCATCCAAGCGGCGGATTATGTGACCTGTCCCTTTGAACAGGGCGCAACAGGCGATGCGTTGATTCGGTTTATGGCGTGGATTGACGATTCTCAGGGCTGAGTGCATATGAGCAACAAAAAGCCTCCTTTGCTGTAGAGCAAAGGAGGCTTTTTACAGTGTAACGCTAAGGTAACATATTCCCGGCGGCGAGGTAGAGGGCGTACCATTCCTCGTGGGTCAAGGTGATTGTAGCGGCCTCTGCAATTTTCGCTATACGGCCCGGGCTCATAGAGCCGATGATGACCTGCATCTTAGCCGGATGGCGCAAAATCCAGGCGGCGGCGACAGCGTCTTTCGTGACGTGATACTGCTCGGCCAACTCGGCCAGTTTATCGTTTAGTCCGGCGTATTCCGGGTTGTCGATAAAGACGCCGCCGTGTACGGCGGGGCGGAAGGGAGACCAGGCTTGGATGGTCACATCGTGCAGGCGGCAATACTCTAAAATCCCGCCGTCGTGATCCACGCTGTGAGAGGTTTTCATGTTGGCGTGGAACCCGGCGTCGATCATCCCCGTGTGGACGAGGCTAAGTTGCAACTGATTGACGATGAGCTTATGATCTGTGTATTTTTGCAACAGCGCCATTTGGCCCGGGGTCTGGTTACTCACTCCGAAATAGCGTACCTTGCCAGAGCGATATAGGACATCAAATGCGTCGGCCACTTCCTCAGGCTCCATCAGAGTGTCGGGGCGATGGAGAGCCAGCAGGTCCACATACTCTGTTTGGAGCCGTTGTAAGCTCCCCTCCACACAGCCGATGATGTACTCTTTTGAGAAATTGAAGCCCAGGGCCCGCTTCTGGTCAGGGGATTTTTGGATACCGCATTTTGTCTGGAGCAGCATATCCTCCCGCTTTAATCCCAGCGCTTTGACCGCCTTGCCGAAAATCTCCTCCGCCAGGCCGTGTTCGCCGTAGATATCTGCGTGGTCGAAAAAGTTGATGCCGGAGTCCAAGGCCGTTTGGAGCACCACTGCGGCGGCCTCTACGGATAAGTCCCGCATTCTCATACAGCCCAGGGATAGTTCCGATCCCACAAGGCCGCTCTTGCCTAGATCAAGTTGTTTCATCGTGTTTCCTCCTCGTGTTTTCCTCGCCTTTGGCGGGGAGAATTATACAATTGCCAGGATATATTTATAGAACAGATACCGTCCCCGGCCCGTGTAGCTCTCAATAGAGGCGGCCAGGCGGTGCATCTCATCTTCAATCTGCCGCCGCTCCTCTAAGGTGACGGCATTGCCGCCAAAACGGGCCTTGCCGAAGATTTCGGCGATTTTTTTGGGAAAGAAGGATTCGCTGGGGAAGCCGAATTCCTCCGCCACCCGATGGTTGAATTGGAGGGGGGTCTCCGTCTCTCTCGCCTCAAACTCAAAGAATTTTAAATACTTCAGCAAAACGCTGTAATAATAGATGACGGCTTTCGTATGCCCTTGTCGCTTCGCCCTGGCGTCCCGGCTGCGAATCCAGAGCGCTCTGCAAGTTAGAACGGCGATAGGGACGAGGATAACCAGAAGGATGGGGAGCCAGATCCCGCCTTGCTCCGAAGTGTCCGGAGCGCCCTGGCCGCCCTGGTTGGGCGCAGCCGGATCAGTGGTTCCGGGTGCGGGCGCTGCGGGCCTATTTTGATCTTGCCCCAGGACATCGCCCATGTCGTCCCAAGGCGAGTCCGGCCGATACTCCGGCCCCATAGCCGGGAGATCCGGCGGTCTGTAAAACGGTAGATTGGGTTCAATGCCTGCAGGTGTACCTCCGCCGGGTGTGGGCTCGAAGCGTTTCCAGCCGAACCCCTCAAAATATATCTCGCCCCAGGCGTGGCCCATGCTGTTTAATACGGAGAAAAATCCGTGCTCGTCCGGTTGCCCCGTCACCATAAAGCCCTCCACATAGCGGGCGGGTAGGCCGATGCTCCGGGCCATGGTGACGAATGCCGTGGCAAAATAGGTGCAATATCCCCGCTGGCCGTAAAAGAGAAAATATTCCACAAAATCCATGTCCTGCGGCGGGAGGCCGGGGGTCAGGGTGTATTGGAATTCACTGCTTAAAAAGTTCTCTAACATGCGGGCCCGCAGATAATCATTTTCGGCATCCGCCGTGACGGTGTATGCCAGATTTCGGATACGGGCAGGGAATTCCGCCGGCAGGGCGGTGTAGGTCTCGTAAATCCAATCTGCCCGGGGGATGAGATAGTTGTCGAGCAGATCCAGATAGGAGAGGGTGCTCCAGTCCTGCCGCACAATCGTAAATCCGAGATTAGTGCGGCGTAGATGAACAATCATGGATCCATCATGGTTATGGATTACAGTAGGAGAGTCTCTATCGTCACCAAGAGTTGCGCTAATGTCTCGCAAGACGCCCCGGTAGGAGTGTTGCAGCATCCCCAGCGCTAGGGCGGCGCGGGACGGGGCGGGGTGATATTGTATGGTATACCAGTTGTCTCTGGGCATCCGCTCCTCTGTGAGGATGCGCCCGCTCTCTTCTTGCAAAAAGACCACGCCAGCAGAGTGGGAAAAGATGTCCCGTACAATGTCGGGATAAAAAACGGAACGGGTGCGATTGTTCAAAATGCCGATGACTGCGTTTCGTGTCTCCAGATCGTCAATAATCACCCCTGAAAGCCAGTCAGATCCGAAGCCGATAGGTACAAGCACATCAAAATGCACTTCGAGCTCTACCCAACGCCAATCGTCTGAAGCCGACATGCCTCGCCTGATCGGCTGGATATTATCGGCCGGTACCCCAAAGGCCTCTGTTAGATAGTCGATTGTGGCTTGAATGTCCGGCTCCGCCTTATCGAAGACGAAATTCCACCACGACCACCTCCCATCCTCTTCCTCGGTAGTCCCGGCCTCCAACACATACCGCATGTCCAGATCTTCATCACTCAATGTTACTTCCCAAGTGATGGGGAATGTATATGTTGCGTACTCTGTGGGCGCATCGTAGTGTTCGAGGAGTAGGTGTGCGGTGCCGCTGGTAGCCCGCTCGTATAGGGCGAGATTTTGCTCTATATTGCCAAAGTCTAAGGGGTCTCGCTCGTCTAACGTATTGACCCAGGCGGAGCCCGTGTATGTATCCAGAATCGCCCCGGTCAAATAGATGGGCATAGGGGAAGTGGATTGGAGCCGCATGACCATACGGTGATCCTGCATGACATTTCCGCCGAGACGCCTGTGGTCAGACCCGTCAAACCCGGTCTGGGCCAGGGAGAAGTACTCCGGCCCGGTGCCTGCGATGAGAATATCGTTGACCTCCCGGATGGGGCGCATGACCGTGCTGTGCCAGATGTCATTGGAAGTCTCCGGCGAGAGGGGCGGGAGGAGGGCCGCAAGCCCGATACAGATCAGCGCCATGGGGAGGGCATAGATGGGGAACGCCAGGCGATCTTCTGTCTTTTTGACATCTCTCCGCCGGCTCAAATGCCGGATCAGAAAAGCCAAAATGCAGACGACAAATACGTAGAACGAGAGGGGATAGCTAAAAAACGGCGAGGTGATGGTCATGCCCATGATCCCGGCAGAGGTGAGAAAGAGGAGGACGAAGCGGGAGCGGACATGGCCCAATAATACCACAAGGAGTCCGAAAGAAATATTGAGCGCCCAAATAATCGCCTGCTCGTATGCCGGGGTGTAATCCTCATAGCCCGCTATAAACCCAACTATGCCTCTGATGAACTCGGCGGCCTCATTCGCCATGTGGGGTTCAGGCGGGGAGGAGAAAAATCCCACGGCGAGAAACCCCAGGCCGAACAGGCATAAGACCACGCTGATCCAGGTGGTGGATTTCCGAGAAAACAGAAATCCCAGTACCCCCACGATACAAACCATCCGAATCAGATTGGCAAAGTGGCTTTGCTCAAATACCGTGGTGCTGACGATAGCGGAGACGAGACTCCAGGCCAGGAGAACCCCGGCGGTCATCAGAAAAATCGTATTCAAATACCAGGTATTTTTTCTCGCTTCCATTGGAAATTTATCCTTCCTCCTGCTGCGCCGTATCAGGAAAATGTGTGGAAATCAATGCAGGTCAGGTTCAAATCCCGCAGTTTTTTCAGCGTATCCGCCTCTGTCTCATCGTGGAAGCAGAAGAGGATTGCGTTGCTGCCGAACTGTCCGAAATCGTGTACAAACGAGAGCACGTCCTCAGTCAAATGCTGTACGAATAAAACCAGGTTCACGGCGTCCCGGTGGGGAGAGACAGAGTGGGTTAGCGTGTCATCAAAGGGGCCGGATTCTTGGAATTTTATATGGGAAACCTCGTCATACAGGCTGGGAAAATCCGTGGAAAAGTCCGTATCCTCGCTGCCGAAGTAGCGCAGAGAGACGGCGTATCCGCCCTGATTGCAATAGGCCAGTACAGAGGCCAGGGCCTCCATCATGGCGTCCTCCCGGGGCAGGGAGGTCTTTGTGTTGTCCATATATAAGACGGCGGAGCTCCGCTCCGTCTCTCCGAAATTTTTGCTAATCAGCTCACTTTTCTTTGCGCTGGCTTTCCAGTGGATCCGCCGATGGCTGTCCGTGGGCTGGTATTTCCGCAAGTCGGAGATAATGCTGTAATCTTCGTCCTGTATGTAATTTCTGGAGACGGATAAGTCGCTGGCTGTGGCATCCAGGGGCAAGAAGGAGATAGGACGAATCCGTGGGACGGCGGTAAAGATCAATTTTTTATCCAACTTTTGCCGAAAACGGAACAGGCCCAAGAGATCATAGAATACGATGGTATCTACGCCGATTTCGTAATTGCCCCTGTACCTTGCGAGGATTTGAAATGTGACCTCCCGGCGGCCCTTGGGGGGGACGGAAAAAGATTGTTCCATATGGCTCACCTTGAGGGCTCGGGTGTCGGCCTGAAAGCGCACTTTGGCAAAGACGCAAGGCAGAAACGAGTTGTTTTTCACATAGAGCTTATACCAGACCGTTTCGCCCTTTGTTACATAGTTGGGGGTCAAGTTCTCCGAGACCGTAAAGCAGTCTTTCAAAAATAGAGCACGTTGGTTCTTGCGTTTCCCCACACGGATTCGGCTAATCAGAGTGAGGGCCAGGGAGAACAGGGGCAGAATGAGTACGGCATACAGGGCAAAATAGGTCATAGGCTCTTCCTGTACGAATAAAAGAACGAGCATGACCACCAGGACCATGCCGTAAATCAAGCGATTTTTCGCCATGGGGTCCTCCTTACCGGGGGATATCTGTGTTGGAGACGATCCGCCGCACAATGTCCTGTGCTGCCACGTTCCGCATTTTGGCCTCCCGCTTCAATACCAGCCTGTGTTCAATTACGGGTACTGCCATTTTGATCACGTCATCGGGCAGAACGTAGTCCCGCTCGTTATAGAGCGCCCAGGCCTGGGCTGCCCGATAGAGACAGAGGGTGGTGCGGGGACTTCCGCCCAGGGCCACGTCTGAGTCCTCTCGGGTCTGCCTGACGATTGCCACGATATAGTCGTTGATGCTGGGATCTACGTGTATCATAGTCACAAGCTCCTGCATAACGGCCAGGGCCTCGGCATTGGAGACGGCCTGTAGGGCAGAGAGGGGGTTTTGCACTTTGAAGCGGTCTAACAGCGCACTCTCCTCCTCTGCCGTGGGATAGCCCAGGGAAATCCGCATAAAGAATCGATCCAACTGGGCCTCCGGCAGGGGATAGGTGCCCAAGTATTCGATGGGATTCTGGGTGGCGAATACGATGAAAGGCTGCGGCACGGGATAGGTCTTGCCGTCTACGGTGACCTGGTTTTCCTCCATGGCCTCTAACAGGCTGGACTGGGTTTTGGGCGAGGTGCGGTTGATCTCATCGGCCAGGATGATCTGGGCCATGATTGCGCCCTGGCGGTATTCAAATTCCCCTGTCTTTTGGTTGTACATAGAGAATCCCATAATATCAGAGGGTAAAATGTCCGGCGTAAACTGAATCCGCCGAAAGGAGCAGTCAAAGGATTTTGCAATGGCCGATACGAGGCTGGTCTTGCCGACACCGGGCATATCCTCAATGAGCACATGGCCCTTGCAGGTAAGGGAACAGACGGCCAGTTCAATGGCCTCCCGTTTGCCGATGATAACACGCTCCACATTGGAGACGATATTTTGTAATGAGCGAGAAGCGAGCTTTCTGATTTCAGCAGGATCTCTTTGCATCAAATGGTCCTCCCAGAGCATAAGCTAAAAAGCATTATATTATGATTTCGTTCAAACTTCACGTTTGAACCGACGATTGAAAATCGCCGTCATTGCGTTAGCGACAATCAGCCATCAATGTTCTCTCAGCCGCCCAAAGCTCTGCTTTGGCAAGCGGCGTGAGGTTATTATATCATAAATATTCAAGATGTGCTTATGGAGCTGTTAATTTTACGACGGATTATGCGGGGGAGAAGTTCCATGCGCTCGATTAGCCGTCAGTTGGTCGCTTTCGGCGGCTCATTTTAATATTCCAAATAGGACAGACAGTTGTCGCATTTCATATGCTATGATCAGTGGGCATCTTGAAAGGAGCGTATTATATTTATGAATTCTAATACAAATCAAGCCCACGGCAAGGGCAAGCTGGCCCGGTATTTTCAGTTGTTGCTGGTCGTCATTGCGGCGGGCAGCATATTTCCGCTGATCTATTTGCGGCACGGGTATGAAGTGACCATCTTGGACGTATTCAACATGGAGGCCGCTCAACTGAATACCATATTTTCTGTCATGGGTATTGTCACGGTTATCGGCTACTTTCCCAGCGGATATCTCAGTGATCGGTTTTCTGCGAAATGGTTACTGATGATATCCCTATTTGTGACGGGGGCCATGGGGCTCTGGTTTGCGCAGATCCCGTCTTTTGCGAATGTGATCGTGATCTACATTATCTGGGGTATCTTCTCCATCTTTACCTTTTGGAGCGCACACTTGAAATTAGTCAAACTCTTGTCCCATTCCGGGGAGGAGGGCCGATTCTTCGGCATGTGGGACGGGGGCCGGGGCGTTGTAGAGGCCACACTCGCTATGATAGCGCTCTTTATCTTTAGCAATGTGATGGGAGATGCGGGAGACACAGCGCACTCCAGGGAAGCATTGGTCGGGGTCATCTACATGTATTCATTTTTCCTTTTAGCCGTATCTCTTCTGGTGGCGCTCTTCGTCAAAGACGATAAAGAATCTAAGGCGGACAAGGGGGATAGATTTGGCCTGTCCGGCTTAAAGGAACTGTGTGCAAACAGGCTGATTTTTCTGGTGGGCGGCATCATATTTATGGGTTATTTTGTATTTTGGACGTTTCGGACCATGAGCAGCTTTATGCAAAATAATCTGGGTGTAACCGCCGTAACAGCGGCCGCAATCATGGTGATCGCACAGTGGATGCGCCCTGTAGGCGGAATCCTGGGCGGATTTTTGGCCGATAAGCTGGGCCGGGCCAATGTGGTCATAGGGACGCTGGCCACAGGCTCTATCTTATTGATTGTAATCGCCTTTTTGCCGGCGGATATCCCGGTTAATCTGGCGGTTGCCATTATTTTGATCTGTATCACGTTCCTCTGGGCCATACGGGGGACATATTGGTCCATCTTAGGGGAGTGCAATGTGCGCAATCAGACCATGGGGCTGGCCATCGGTCTCATATCGTTAATCGGGTATCTGCCTGATATTTTCTCTCCTATGGTCAACACCTTGTCTCACCGCCTGTTCGGCAGTGAATGGGGACACAATGGATATTTCGTCCTATCCGCTATATTTGGATTCATCGGTGTAGGACTGTTGATTTTATTTAAAAATCGTATAAAAAAACCCGCCCCCAAAGAACAAGCGGACGGATAAAACGACAGCGGGCGGATAAAAACAATGAGAGCGGGACGTCCAGGGGCCGCCCCCTACGTGATGTAGGGGGCGGCGCCCAGGGCGCCCCGCTTTGCTATAGTCCCGTTTTGATTATGAAGCCCGGCGTCTCTCTCTTCTGCCCTGCAGCGCCGACCACTCGGCGGCGAGGCGTTCCAAACCAATGCGGAGGAACCGCATAATGGGATAGGTGGCCGCAACAAAGACGATCAACAGGAGCCAGGCCTGTTGGCCCAGTGGAGAGATTGAGAATAAGTCTCGCAGGAAGGGATGGAGGAAAGAGAAAGTCATGGCGACGATGACACCGACGAACAATAGGATTCGCAGTCGATTAAACGGCTGACACACTTTATAGACCATCAGGATACCCACGGTGCTCATAATCACCAGGCTCATGGTGCTCATCTCTGCGCTGGATAATTCAAAGACGAGAGAGTAGACGATGACGCCGGAGACCAAGATCACATTGGTCATGGCCGCCGGGAGGGCGTGGAAGATGACATTTCGCATGAAATGGCCCTCAATGCGTTTGAAATTCGGCTCCAAGGCCAGGATAAAGCCGGGGAGACCAATGGTCAGACCGCCGACTAAGCTCATCTGCATGGGCAAAATCGGCAGGGGCAGGGCGGCGGCAAGGGTAATGAGGGCCAAGAACAGTGCGAAGATATTGCGCACCAGGAATAGGCTGGCGCTCCGCTCCAGATTATTGATAACCCGCCGCCCCTCGGCCACCACGGAAGGCATAGCGGAGAAATTAGAGTCCAACAGAACCAATTGGGACACATGGCAGGCCACGTCTGCGCCGGAGGCCATGGCGATGGAGCAATCGGCGTCTTTGAGGGCCAATACGTCGTTGACGCCGTCCCCCGTCATAGCCACAGTATGGCCCTGGGATTTCAGCGCCCGGACTAAGAGCCGTTTTTGCTCCGGTTTTACCCGGCCGAAGACCGTGTATGTCTGCGCCGCTTCGTATATTTCCTGGGGCGTACCCAAGGTGGCGGCGTCCACGAATAATTCTGCGTTTTCGATCCCCGCATCTTTTGCCACTTGGGAGACGGTGACCGGGTTGTCGCCGGAGATGACTTTGATGGCCACCCCTTGCTGGGCGAAGTAGGCAAAGGTATCCGGGGCCTCTTCTCTGATCTTATTGGTGAGCAAGATTAGGGCCAGGGGCATGACGTTGCCCATGATACCCTCTTGTTCCAAGTCTCCGTCGTAGAGGGCCAGGAGCAGAACCCGGCACCCCATGGCGGAGTACTCTTCAATCGCATCTTTATATTTGTCGTAGTCGTGGCGGAGGATAAACTCCGGTGCGCCTAAGAGATAGGTCTCGTCATCGGCGTAGGAGACGCCGCCGTATTTCCTGGCGGAGGAGAAGGGGAGCTGCTTAACTGCCCCCTGCATAACAGTGCCTTTAAAATACTTCTGCATGGCGACCATAGTCTCGTTATCGGCCCCCATGTTGCCCACGTAGTCGCTCATAATCATGCGGATGTCGTTTTCGTTAAATCGCTCGTCACACAGGGTCACCACGTCTTTGACGGTCATCTTGTTCTCTGTGATGGTGCCGGTCTTATCTACGCAGAGGACATCCACCCGGGCCAGGGTCTCAATACAGCGCATCCGTTGCACCAGAACCCGCCTGCGGGCCAGATGTATGACGGAGACTCCCAGGGCCAGGGTTGTCAGCAGATATAGCCCATCTGGGATCATGCCGATGAGATTGGCCACTGTGGGTGAGACGGCGGCGACAATAGAACCCTGTTGATTGGTCTGGTTAATCAGTTGTAAAATCCCGGTGGGGATTAGGATAATACCCACAAAGAAGATCAGGCGGTTGATGGAGCGGATCATCACGGAATCCTCTTCTTTGCCGCCTTTTTTCACTTCTGAGGAGAGGCGGTTGACATAAGAATCTGCGCCCACTTTCTCCAGCCGGGCATAACACTTGCCGGAGAGGATAAAACTGCCGGATAAGAGAAAATCCCCGGGGCGCTTGGTGATCTCATCGGCCTCGCCGGTGATCAGCGCCTCGTTGACTTGGACACTGCCATCAATGACGGTGGCGTCGGCGTAGATCTGGTTCCCGGCCCGGAAGACCACCACGTCGTCCCGTACCATTTGGGCGGTGGGCATGACAAACTCCTGCCCGTCCCGGACGACTACGCCCTTGGGGGCGGCCAGAAAGGTCATCTTATCCATGACCCGCTTACTGTTAAACTCCTGGACCACACCGCAGATAATATTGGTGATGACGATGACAAGAAAACCCAACTGCTGGAACTGGCCAACCAGAATCACGCTGGCAGCCAGGATAAAGAAGATCAGGTTAAAAAAGGTGAGCAGATTGCCCAATATGATTTGCCTGGGCGTCTTGGAGGGCGGATCCATGGGCGCATTGGTATAGCCGCCCTCAGTACGGATCCTGGCCTCTTCCCGGGTGAGGCCCTCGGACGCCGGGGCGTATCTGCGCTTAATATCCACTTTTGGTGCGGGGGTTGGGATGCTGACTGCCTTGGCCACGGGGTTCACCTCATATATGCAGGGCGATACTTGTAGCGCCCCTTCGTTTTATCTTTGTATTGTACCACACTTTCCCGGCGCTGGATAGTAGAATTTGCCATGGGAATGCTTTTATTAAAAAATTGTAATATATGATAGAACTGCGACAACATCTGCACTCTGTTGCGCCAGATGAGTTCCACTTTTTGCTTGACAGGAAAAGGGAGAACGACTATAATAGTTGTATCATTACATAACGAGTTACGGCACGGTTTGCATACCGTGCATTTTTTCGTATAAAAGCTGATAGAAACATATAGAGAAAGGTCACAGTATATGAAGAATCGTCCTGTCTTTCGTCTGTTCCGCCGATTTATCTACGGCCACAGACGGAGTTTTCTCTGGGCTATGGCCGCCACGGCGGTCAGCATTTTGCTCACGTTCATGGCACCGCAAATTATCAGATTCACCGTGGACGGTGTCATGGCCGGGGAGCTGTCCCTTTTTGGCAGCCTGCGGCAGACGCTGCTCTTCGCCGGGCTGGGGATATTGCTCTGTACGGCGTTGTCCGGCGTGTTTAACTACATATCCCGTATCAACCTGGGCAAGGGCACCGAGGGGATGATCAAAGCCCTGCGGGACACCCTGTTTGCCCATGTGCAAAAGCTCCCGTTCAAATGGCACGTGGATACCCAGACGGGGGATATTATCCAGCGGTGTACCTCCGACGTAGAGGTGGTCCACCGGTTTATCTCCGCCCAGTTGATCGAGGCCATCCGGACGGTGGTGCTGATTATAGTGGCCTTGGCCCTCATGTTTACCATGAATGTGCATCTGGCCATATTTGCTACCATTTTTATCCCCGGTGTGGTGGCTTATTCGGCCCTTTTTTATGCCGGGATCGCCAAGCGGTTCCTCAAAGCCGACGAGGCGGAGGGGGCGCTCATGGTGCGGGTACAGGAGAATCTCACCGGTGTCCGGGTGGTGAAGGCCTTTGGCCGGGAGCGGTTTGAACTGGACAAATTCCACGAGAAAAACAACGCCTTCGCCAAAGCGTGGATCGACCTGGGGTATCTCCTGGGTACTTACTGGGGTCTCGGCGACATTGTCACGGGACTTCAGACCATGGGCGTGGTGATCTTCGGCGCATATCTCGCAGTGAACGGGCAGTTGACCCTGGGGGAGCTGATTGCGTTCATCAGCTACAGCCACATTTTGGCCTGGCCCATCCGGGCGTTAGGCCGCACCCTGTCGGAGATGAGCCAGACCAGCGTATCCGCCAAGCGGCTCTTAGAGATTTTAGATGCAGAGCCGGAGGAGGAGCCGGCCCAGGCCAAAACACCAGACATGGCCCAAGATGTCATCTTTGATCACGCTACATTCTCCTATCAGAACACCCCCGTGCTCCGGGATTTGAATTTTACGATTCCCAAGGGGTCGGTATTCGGCATTTTGGGGGCCACGGGCTCCGGGAAGAGTACAATTACATATCTCCTCACCCGGCTATATGATTTGCCGGAGGATGGCGGCAAGATTACCGTCGGCGGCTGTGATCTCCGGGAGATTGATCGAACCTATCTGCGCGGGCAGGTGGGACTGGTGCTGCAGGAGCCGTTTTTGTTCTCCAAGACCATCCGGGAGAACATCGCCATCGCCCGCCCGGCGGCATCTCTCGATCAAATCCGCCAAGTTGCCCGGGTGGCGGACGTGGACGACAATGTCATGGCGTTTTCCAAGAACTACGACACCCTGGTGGGAGAGCGGGGCGTGACCTTGTCCGGCGGCCAGAAACAGCGGGTGGCCATCGCCAGGGCACTGCTCTGCGATACGCCCATTCTCATTTTTGACGACTCCCTGTCCGCTGTGGATATGGAGACCGACGCAAAAATCCAGGCCGCCCTGCGGGAGCGGACAAAGGGCGCCACGGTGATTCTCATCAGCCACCGGGTCTCCACCCTCATGCACGCCGATCAGATATTGGTGCTGGACGAGGGCAGACAGGCGGAGATGGGGGATCACAAGGCCCTGCTCCAGCAGGGCGGTATCTACAGCCGGGTCTATCAGCTCCAGAGTCAGGCTGAGAGAGGGGAGGTACTGTAATGGAATACGATCATATCCCCCAACAGCAATCATTTAGCATTGCCACCTGGAAACGGCTGGGGCCGTTTCTCAAGCCCGTGCGGGGCAGGATCGTCCTGGCCTTGGTACTGATCCTGTTGACCGCCGTCACGGACGTGTTTCTGCCCCTCTTTACGAAATACGCCGTGGACTGGTTTATCGTACCTCAGACCACCGATGGAATTATACAGTTTTCTCTGGCGTATCTGGCCGTTATTGCGGTTCAGGGCGTCCTTGTCATCTTTTTCTGCCGCCACTGTATGGTCATCGAGATGGAGATGGGGCGTCAGATGCGAACCGCCTGTTTTACCCATCTGCAAAAGCTCTCCCTGACCTATTACAACCAGACCCCCGTTGGCTATATCCTGGCCCGGGTGATGAGCGATACGGATCGGATCAGCAGTGTTGTGGCCTGGGGAATTATCATGTTTTTCTGGGACATTATGTTTATGATCGGTATTATCATCTCCATGTTTATTTTGGAGTGGCGGCTGGCGCTGATTATCATTTTTATTATGCCCATTATCGGCGGGGTCACCTTCTTTTTCAAGAGCCGCCTGCTGAAAGTCAACCGGGAGATCCGCTCCGTCAACGCCAAGATCGTCGGCGCATACAACGAGGGGATCACCGGGGCCAAGACCTCTAAGGCCCTGGTCATTGAGGATCAGCTCACCGGCGAATTCTCCGGCGTGACGGGGAAATTCTTCTCCGCCCGGATGCGGGAGACCCGCCTAAACGCCGTGTTCATCCCTCTGGTGGTACTAATCGGCTCTATCGCTGCGGCGTTGATTCTCTATCGGGGCGGCCACATGGTCATGGAGGACGTGTTGGCCTTGGGAACCCTGTCCGTGTTTCTCTCCTACGTCCTGGTGATCCTGGAGCCAGTACAGCAGATGGCCCGGATCTTCTCTGAGTGTCTCGCAGCCCAGGTCAACATTGAGCGGGTGGGGGATCTTCTCTCCCAGGATGAGCGGATCACCGACACCCCGGAAGTCCAGGCCAAATACGGAGATATTTTCAACCCCAAGCGAGAGAACTGGGAACCCATCCGGGGGGATATCCGCTTCCAGGATATCTGGTTCAAATACCCGGACGGGGACGAGTTTGTCTTGGAGGATTTTAATCTGGAGATCCCGGCGGGAACCACTGTGGCCATTGTAGGCCAGACGGGGGCGGGGAAGAGTACGTTGGTCAATCTGGCTTGCCGATTCCTGGAACCCACTCGGGGCAAGGTGCTCATCGACGGGAAAGACTATAAGGAGCGGAGCCTGCTCTGGCTCCAGTCCCGGCTGGGTTATGTATTGCAGAATCCTCACCTGTTCTCCGGTACGGTTATGGAGAACATCCGCTACGGCAAGTTAGACGCCACGGATGAGGCGGTTATAGGGGCGGCGAAACTGGTCTCTGCGGATCGAGTGGTGGAGAAATTGGAGGACGGCTACAACACCCAAGTGGGGGAGGGGGGCGACCGGCTCAGCACCGGGGAGAAACAGCTCATCTCCTTCGCCCGGGCCGTATTGGCGGACCCGCCCATCTTCGTGCTGGACGAGGCCACCAGTTCCATCGACACAGAGACCGAGGGGCTGATCCAAAACGCCATCAGCCACATCCTCCAGGGCCGCACCAGCTTCATCATCGCCCACCGCCTGTCCACCATCCGCCACGCCGATCTGATCCTGGTGGTGGAGGAGGGCAAGATTGTCGAACAGGGCAGCCACGACCAACTCATGGCGAGCCGAGGCAGATATCACGGGCTGTATACGACCATGATGCTCCGGGAGGAGACGGATTTGCACGGCTTTTGGCCCGATGAAGACGAGGATGACAAATAGTATCCACAATAGCACGACCCCGGCGATTTCCGCCGGGGTCGTTTGCCGCTTATATGTACAGATTCATCAATATCTGGTCGTAATAGACATCGCCTATTTTTTTAAACTTCGGATACCGGCCGATCTCCCGGAACCCCAGCCGCTCATAGAGTGCAATGGCCCGGAGGTTATCTGCCCGGACGCTCAGATGGACGATTTCGATCAGCTCGTTGTCTTTGGCGAATTGGATCAGTGCATCCATCATATGCGATCCGACGCCTAAGCCCCAAAACTCTTTCAAAACTGTGATGCCCAGGGTAGCTTGGTGCATCAGCCGGGGCTTGGATTCCCCGGCGAGACCCCCGACACAGACGATTTTGTCGTCCGCCACGCCCACAAGGCAGACAGAGGTGGGGGCGCTGTTTGTATTCTCAATATACAGCTCCTCCTGCTCCAGGGTGAGTTGGAGTTCCCCCGGGCCGAAGGTGAGATTATCCGTCTCGCCGCCGATGGTGTTGAGATAGTCCAAAATCTCCTGGGCGTCTCGTTTTTCGGCTCGGCGGATGTGTAGTATTTTTCCGTTTTTGAGTTGCATAATGATTGCGCCTCCAGTGGGTGTTTTATTATAGAATAACATAGAGTGGGCAGGGTCGTCAAAAAGCCCGCCCTGCAACGTTCAGCATATAAGGCGCCTGTTTTCACAAAACAGGCACCTTTTCTCTGATTACTTCTATAATAGAGCAAAAGCAGATCAGAGAGGAAGTGCGTGATGGACTATATTCCACTTAGAATGGGCGCAATGGGCCCAGTGGTCGGGCAGATGCAGCGGGCGCTGGAGGCCACAGGCTATCCGGTGGGGAAGATTGACGGGAATTTCGGCCTGAAAACCCTGCGGGCCGTGATCGCTTTTCAAAAAGACCACCAACTGCCAGTAGACGGCGTGGTGGCGGCAAATACTTGGATGATGATGGAGAAACTCTCCGGTATCCTCCATGGGGGCAATCGGGCGGAGCCTGATCCCCCGCAGGAGCGTGTGGAGAGGAACGAGAAGATGCCCCCGGCCCATCACAGGCCCATGGAGCACCACCCAAAACACAGAGCGCCCCACCAGACCGTACCGCTGATCCCATGGCGTATGGAGCCAGCGGAGGAGCGAGCGGCCCATCGGCTGCCGGAGTTCCCGCCCATGCCCGTGTTCGCCGAACAGGAGCCGGCGGCGGACACCGCCGGGGGGTGGGTGAAGGCGGGGGAGGAGAAGGTGTAGAGTGACGTAGGGGCGGCCGATGGCCGCCCGCTTATTTTACGGGCGTATTGCAGTATTTTATTAAACTCTCAATACGCATTCTTATTTTCGCTTTTAACACCAAGAATTTTTTTGTACAAACTGAAAACACGCAAAGACCATGATGGAAAATTAATGTCATGCATTGACCTTTCTATATTTAATGATTTAGTTTGTTCTTGAATGCGCTCCAGTCCGTACACAAATAATCTTGCTATACCATTTATGAACACTATAGTTATTAAATGCTGTTCTAGATTTGGATAAGTCCATTCAAAAATATTCAGTAGCCAAGTTATTAGACGAATTACTTGGTTACTAAATATAGTAAGACCAAAGCCCCATATTATTATATTAAAAACAGCTTTAGACGTTTTCGTATCTGCTATAACAGCATAAAAAACAGCTAAGGCAAAAATTATTGAATACAACATAATGTAATTTGCTAATATGACATATGCAGGGCCATTACTATTGATAGACATTATGTAAAAAAGGAAATAAAAGGCGAAAATTACAGACATTGCAATGAAATATCTAAGCACTTCATTAAACAAGCTTCGTTCTTTTTCCAGCCACTGTAAAAGCTTTTTTGTCCACAAATCGTCCTTTTGATCTTCTACAGCCCGCTTGATCCAGTTAGAACGTAATTCTGTATACTTATCCTTGAAATAATATAGCAAATACGCCAAGTGAAAAGTGATGGTAAATGTTTTTTTAATTTTTAAAACATTTGGACTTTGTTTTATATAAGAATTTATATCTGGTATGCTAATCTGTTTGTAGCCTAAAATTATTACCAAGACAATTGGAAATAAACAAAAGAAAACAAAAGATATATAAACAGCGAATAATATAAACCTAAGTATAATCTCCATTAGAAATATTTTGCCCCCCTATGATTTATCTTTACATACTCTTGTTATAACTCTAATAAAGCAAAAAAGCCATAAGCGCATTTATACCATGTTCTCAATCTCCTTTCACCCGCACCGACACAAACGGACTATCCCGCACCGTAAACCGCCAGAGGTGATCCCTGGCCTCTCCTGCGTAGTCGATGTTGATCCGCTTGGATGCCACAATGTGGGGGACGGATATCCCCGGTTCCAGGAACAGGCGGTCATCTTGCAGCAGATCAACGCCGTATAGCCCCCGGTGGATATCCATTGCCATGCAGAGCTTGCCGGGGCCGCTGCAGAGATTTCGCAGTTTTTCCGTCCCACGCCGGGCGGCCATGGCGGGGATGCCGTCCGTGGGTTCTAAGGCCCGGATCAATACGGCCTCCGGGGCATCGGGCGGGCCGGAGGTGACGTTCATGCAGCGGTACATGCCGTAGATGAGGTAGATATAGGCGTGGCCAGAGGGGCCGAACATGGCCTGCGTGCGTTCGGTTTTGCCTTTGTAGCTGTGGCAGGCCGCATCCTCATAGCCGCAGTAGGCTTCGGTCTCGACAATAATCCCGGCGGTCAGTTCGCCGTCCTCCGATCTGCGCACCAGGCGCTGGCCCAGGAGGGATTTTGCCACGGTCACCGTATCTTGGGCGAAAAACTCTCGTGATACTCTCATCAGATCACCGCCTGATAATGCCCGCATGGATCAGGGCATCTGTCAACTGGGCGAACGCCTGCACATCCAGGGTCTCGCCCCGGATGCGGCTGTCGTGACCCAGGCCGGTGAGAATCTCCGTCAGCGTCTCTTTTGATGTGCCGGGGAAAGCGGAGCACAGGCAGTTGACTAGGGTCTTTCTCCGCTGGGCGAAGGCGGCTTTGACCACCTGGAATAAGGCGGTGGGGTCCGTCGGGACAGGCGGCGTCTTGCGTAGGCTGAGGGTGATTACCGCCGAGTCCACTTTGGGCTGGGGGACAAAGCAGTCCGGCGGCACGTCAAAGCAGAACGCCGGCTCCGTGTGATAGGCCGCATAGACGGAAAACGCCCCGTAGTGCGGACTCCCGGCAGGGGCCGTGATCCGGAGGGCCACCTCTTTTTGCACCATGACAGTAATGCGCTCAAACAGCCCGGACTCTACAAGGTGGGTCAAGACCGGGGTGGTGATATTGTAGGGCAGATTGGCCACCACTACCGGGCGCAGGCCGGAGAAGTGCTCATCCACCAGGGCGGCGAGGTCGGTTTTCAAAATATCCCCGTGGATCACCCGGGTGTTGGCATACCCGGTCAATGTCTCCCGCAAGACGGGGAGGAGCGCCCGATCCAGTTCGACGGATACCACTTTGCCCGCAACTTGGGCCAGCGGACGTGTCAAAGCGCCGATGCCTGGGCCGATCTCCAATACGCCGAAGCCTTCATCCAGTTCCGCTGCGGCGACGGTATCTTCCGGCACCCAGGATGCGATCAAAAAGTTTTGGCCGAGGCTTTTGGAGAAACGAAATCCATGCCTGGCCAAGAGGGGCTTAATATCCTGCATATTGTATAAATTCATATTTGATTACTCCCTTAGCAAAGCACAGTAGGGACGCTGTCCACAGAATTCCCCTCCTGGGAGGGGTGCCCCGCAGGGGCGGGGTGGTGTTTCCTGTGACGCCTCCAAACCACCCCGTCAGGCTTCGCCTGCCACCCCTCCAATGGAGGGGAATTAGACTCTACCCGTGTTGCGCTAGACAATAGAATTATACGAGCCGAGGAATTTATAAAAGGGTGTGCTGCGTTCCAGCATCCGCAGGGCGTCCTGCATGTCCTGCTCCGCCCGGTGGCCCTCTAGGTCAATGTAAAACAGGTATTCCCCCAGCCGCCGTTTGGAGGGGCGGGACTCGATCCGGGTGATGTTGAGCCCCCAGATGTGGAAGATGCTCAACACTCGGTGGAGACTGCCGGGGGTGTGATTCACAGAGAAAATCACCGACGTTTTAATACTTCCCGCATAGGCCCAATCTTCTTTTGCAATGAGGATAAAGCGGGTGCTGTTCTGTTTTTCGTCCTGAATATCCCGGGCCAAAATCTCCAGACCGTAAATCTCTCCGGCCACTGTACTGCCGATGGCGGCGATGGCGCCGTCTCCATTTGCGGCGGATTCGGCGGCGACGCTGGAACTGGCCACGGCGTGGACATCAGCGCCGGGGAAGTGTTCGTCTAAGTATCGCTTACACTGGCCGATGGCCTGTATATGGGATAAAACCGTGGTGATCTCCTCTGGGCTTGTCCCCGGCCGAACCAGGAGGTGCTGGTGGATGGGCAAAATCAGATCGTGGCGAATGAGAAAATCCAACTCTTCTGCCAAGACGTCCATCGTGGCGGTGACGCAACCCTCCAGGGAATTTTCCACGGGCAAAATAGCCTCGTCCAACTCACCGTTGCTGACTGCTACGGCCATGGCGTGGATGGTCTGATAGGCCACGGGGGTGACATCGGGGTTCTTTGACACATAGATCGCCGCCGCCTGGTGAGAAAAACTCCCGGCAGGGCCCAGATATCCCAGCTTTTTCATGGATGGCTCCTTACTGCTGAAACTTCCTTTTGCGGACACCGTGCATTTATAGCGTAAACGGCTCGTCCCCGTCAGATGCCGCCAGTTTTCTGGGGCGTTCCGGCCTGCGCTTGAGGGGATCATAGGCAAACTTCGGGCAGGCGTCATAAATTGAGACGATGCCCCGTTTTAGACAGGCCACCCGATCCGGACTCACCTGGCATCCGTGCTTGCAATAGGAGCAACTTGGCTCAATATCCGTCCGAAAAATCATCTACTCCACCCCCTAAGATGTTACTTTTTCGTGCCTCTCTCTCCTGCGGGCAGGAGAGGTGCTATAAAAACATCTCTTTTTCGGATAGTATACCGCATTTTGGAGATTTTGACTAGACCTTTTTCTGTAAAAAGAGACAAAGTAGTGTCGCAGCAAGCCCCAGGATTACGGCGAATAGGGTGGAGAGGAACAGACTTGTGGAAAAATCCATGGCGGCGATACCCTGTACGCCCTCTGCCAGATAGAGTGCCACGGCGCTGTCAAAGGGGATTAAACGCACCAATAGGAAGATCAATCCCGCAGAGATCACGCCGTGGAGCAGCTTGCCCAGAATATAACTCCGGACGGAGAGCCCGCTGTTCCCCATGAAACTGATGACCTGGCAATGGACGGAGAGGCCCGCCCAGCCCAGCATAAAAGCGGCCATAGCCATGGCCTGCGGCAGCTCACCCACCCCATCTCGGAGGCCCCACACGCCGGAGGAGAGTTCTACAAACCCGGTCAGGAGCAGAGCCGCCTGGCCCGGATCCAGCCCCAGTCCGGCGAAAATCGTGCCGAACAGCGCTGCGAGGCCGGGGAGAATCCCGGTCAGAACGAAGAGACGAATGAATACAGTAAAAAAGATAACGAAACCGCAGATGCTTAACATAGATCGCACTGCCCCGGTGACGCTGTCAATAAAAGCCTGGGAAAAAGGGGGCGCAGATATCCGTACCCCGGCAGGCCCCGGCGGCGTATCCGCCGCTTTGCCGCCCCAACTGCGGAATAGGATTCCCACCAAGACGGAGGCCGCCACATGGGCCAAGTAGAGGAGAATCCCCGCCCGGCTACTGGCAAAAATACCGACACCCACAACGCCAAAGATAAAAGCGGGACCTGCGTTGTTGCTGAAGGCCAACAATCGCTCCGCTTCTTTTTTTGGAATGCTGCCGCTCTCATACAGAGAGATGGCCGTCCTGGCCCCCACGGGATAGCCGCCCACAAATCCCAACACCAGGGCGGAGGCACAGACGCCGCCCACGTTGAACAGAGGCCGCATAACGGGTTCTAGCAGCCTGTCAAAGTGCCGGGTTAGACCCAGGTTCACCATGAGGGCGGAGAGGACAAAGAAAGGAAACAGGGAGGGGATAATCACATTGGCGCAGAGGGCCAACCCATCTTGCGCCGCAAGAATCGCCTCCTGGGGGAAAAGCAAGAGGGTTCCCATGGCGGCGAAGAGGGCAAATATAATAATGAGATCATATGTTTTTCGGCTGGCTAGAAGATGAGACATGGCAAAATGTCCTCCGTTTTGTCCACTATATGCGGGGGGCGGCATGTCTCAATACAGGGATGGTAATTTGGCAATGGGTGTGATAAAATCCGAAGAGTATTTTATAGTAACGGAGGGTTCAGCGATGTCATGGGTACATGATAATATTATCCTTGCCTACAATGTTGATTTTAAAGACGAAACGCTTGTTATTAAGACTGAATATCACAATCGAGAACCCTACGAAGAAACAGACGTGATTTTTACAGGGCTCTTAACACATGATTTTAAACATGTGCATAAAGGCAGTATAATTTTTGATATTCAAGAATATCCTATGGATCAGTTTTTAGAGGAGTCGCATGAACTCTTAGAGGAAAACAAAAATTATCTTTGGCCTTTTCCTGTTTTTGATATCCGTGAAAAAAAACGTAAAAAGAAACTTGTTGACTACATTCAAGCCAATCAATACAAAGTGTTTTTAATCTACGCATCAGTTGGGCTAAACGGCTGGGTTATAGCCGAGAAAATGGAAATTTTCGTAAACGGACAGCTCATGTAGAATAAGTAGAAATCACCCCCACAGAGAACCCCGCCGTGTATCCCTCGGATATGCGGCGGGGCTATTTTGCAGAAAGCCTCTCTCAATTTGAGGGAGGTGGCCGCTGCGGAGCGGTGGACGGAGGGAGGCCTATTTTCTCCGCCCATCGCATAGACTGGTACCCAGAGGTGACAAGCTGTGGAGAGACAAGAAAAACCGAAGAAAAAGCGAATTATGGCCCAGGCGGCGGATACGTTTGATCTGCCTGGTGAGGTGCTGTCCAATCTGCCCCGCCTCACAGTGACCGGATCGAGCCAGGTAGTGGTGGAAAACCATAAGGGGCTCATGGATTACGCCGAACACGCAATCCTCGTGGCAGGCGGGCGTGTGACGTTGAAAATCGTGGGCGATCAACTGGAGCTGCGGGCCATGAACGCCCAGGAACTGTTGATTACAGGGGAGATTTTCAATATAGAATTTATCAATTAAACAGACCGTAGGGCGTGACGCCCTCGGCACGCCGCAGAAAAAAACCTCCTTTTCCAAAGGAGGTGGCAGGCGAAGCCTGACGGAGGGAGCGAACGAAAGGAGGGAACCTACCCCGTGCAACGTGTTGTCAATTTCCTGCGAGGCAATATCCGGCTGGAGGTCGAATGCGCCTATCCGGAGCGGTTTATGAACCTGTGCGCCCAGAACGACATCGCATTTTGGAATCTCGTCCGGATCGACCATATTACAATCCAGGTGACCATGACCATAAAAGCCTATGGGCGGCTCCAACCCCTCCTGCCCAATCTGCACGCCCAGGTACGCCCGGTGAAGCGATCTGGAGTGCCGATCTTTTTTTTGCGTATCCGGAAACGATACGCCCTCATGGCGGGGTTTCTGGTCACCTTGATTGCCATCTGGGTGGTCAGCCTCTATATCTGGGATATTCAGATCACCGGCAACGACCAGATTCCCGCCCATGAGATATTACAGGTCATGGAGGAAGTCGGCGTGGGGATTGGGAGCTTTGGTCCCGGGATCCACCCGGAGGTATTCCGAAACCAAGTGCTCTTATTGATGGACGATCTGGCCTGGATTACGGTAAATATCAACGGCAGCCGTGCCACAGTCATTGTACGGGAGCGGATACATCCCCCAGATCGGGTGCCAGAGGGGGTGCCTACCGCCGTATTCGCCACGAAGAGCGGTGTTATCGACCAGATGATTATCTGGGAGGGGGCCGCTCTTGTAGAGATCGGGGACACGGTAGTCATCGGCCAGGATTTGGTTTCCGGGCGGGTGGAGAGTTTGGCCACCGGCACCTATTTCCTCCGGGCAGACGCCAGAATCTATGCCAGAACCTGGTATGAACTGAGCATGTCCATGCCGCTGGAGTTGATTGAGAAGACGTTTACTGGGCGAACTTCAACAAAAAGTAGAATTTTTTTTGGAAAAAGTAGAATAAATTTATATTTTAACAGTGGAATTCCCTATGAGACCTATGATAAAATGGTAGAAGATTCTTATTTTATACTCCCCGGCGGTATTGTGCTACCGATCCGGCTCCAGCGGATGATCTATCGGGAGTACACGCCAACTTCCGGGGCGATGGATCACGATCAGGCGGCCCAGTTGCTCCACGCCCGGCTCCTGGCCCAGTTGGAGGAGTTGATCGGCCCCGAGGGGGAGATACTATCCACGTCCTTCACAGTGGAGGTGGCCCCCGGATTGGTGACGGTGCACTTAGCGGCCGAGTGCCGGGAACAGATCGCCGCAGTGCGCAGGCTCCAGGCGGATGAGATGCAAATTTTTGAGCTCCCCGACGAGATAACAAGAGAGGAAATCAATCAACCATGATAGAAAAACGAATCAATGTTGACCGGATGGAATACGTGATCAGCGTATTCGGTTCTTTTGATGAAAATTTACGGATTATTGAGCAGGAGCTAGGGGTCAAAGTCACAGACCGGGACGCCGAGCTAAAAATCGTCGGCGAGGCGGAAAACGTCATGTACGCTGAGCGGGCCATTGAAGCCCTGTTGGGTCTCGTGGCAAAAGGGGAGAACATCAACGCCCAGACCGTCCGCTATATTATCGGTGTGGTGAAAGAGGGGGCGGAGAGGCGGCTCACGGAGCTGGCCAAAGATGTGGTGTGTATCACCGCCAAAGGCAAGCCCATCAAGGCCAAGACCCTGGGGCAGAAGAAATATGTAGACGCCATCCAGCAGAACACAATTACCCTGGGCATCGGCCCCGCCGGTACGGGAAAGACGTATCTGGCCGTAGCGGCGGCGGTGACGGCTTTTCGGAACAAGGCCATCAACCGGATCATCCTGACCCGGCCCGCCGTGGAGGCGGGGGAGCACCTGGGGTTTCTGCCGGGGGATCTCCAGAGTAAAGTCGATCCCTACTTGCGGCCCCTCTACGACGCCCTCTTTGATATGCTGGGGGCGGAGACCTATTACAAGCATGTAGAGCGGGGGAATATTGAAGTGGCGCCCCTGGCCTATATGCGGGGCCGCACCTTAGATGATGCCTTTATTATTTTAGACGAGGCCCAGAACACGTCCAGGGAGCAGATGAAAATGTTCCTCACCCGCTTGGGGTTCGGCTCCAAAATTGTCATCACAGGGGACGTGACCCAGATCGACCTGCCGGTGGACAAGATATCCGGCCTCACAGAGGCCATGCGGGTGCTGGACGGGGTAGAGGATATCGCCATCTGCCACCTGACGGGCGCAGATGTGGTACGCCACGTCTTGGTTCAGCGGATCGTCCAGGCCTATGACAGCTTTGAACAAAAGAAATCCCGTAAACCCACAGGAGGAGGGAAGAGATAACCATGACAAAACACAAAGTATACGTAAAGAGACAACGACAGGGACTGGGAGAGCGGAATATCACCTCTATCTGCCGCCGTGCCGTCAAGGCGACCCTGCTCTTGGAGGGGATCACGATTCCCTGTCAACTCAGCGTCCTGCTCACTGACGACGAGGGGATTCAAGAGATCAATCTCGCCCACAGGCAGATCGGCACCCCCACAGATGTCCTGTCTTTCCCCACAGGGGACTATGTGCCGGGCAATTTCCAGCCCAACGAGGCGGATATGGACCCGGAGACGGGCTACCTCCACCTGGGGGACATCGTCATCTCCAGCGACCGGGTAGACGCCCAGGCAAAAGAATACGGCCATGAGACCACACGGGAGCTATCCTATCTCATGGTACACGCTACGCTGCATCTGTTGGGATACGACCACGAAGAAAAAGACGACTACAAGCTCATGCGCAGCCGGGAGGAGCTGGTTCTCGGCTCTCTGGGGCTGATGAGATAGGACAGGCTGTGGTACGGCCCCTCAGGCGGCGGTGGTTGCCCGTAGGGGATGGTGCTTGCATCGTTCTGTGCAATTTTGTTTGTGGTAGTGTAGGAAAGTTATATTAGGCATACAAAGCGAGGTGTCTCTCATGCCCCTAAAGAAATGTAAATCGTGTGGTGTTGTGAATTGGAGTCGCTATATCAATAATGAGCGTCTTTGTGAAGTGTGTATAAAAAAGTCTGAACCCAATAGTTGCACAATTATACAACTAGCTCCACATCGTCCTGCCTGCGCCGCATTCTCAATGCCCTGCGGCAACTGCCCACACACTGCGCCCCGCAGGGCGTGTTGCGCCTAAAACTGTCACAAGGTGAATTGCCGCCCTACGGCAAGAGAAGGCCCCCTGGGGGGCAGTTGACCTAACCCTCTTTCATAAAGAGGGTGCCGCCCGCAGGCGGCGGGTGTTTTCCCTACGCCATCACGAACAGAAAAATCGGAGGATCAACACATGATAAACAAAACCGCAATGGTCACCATATCCGGGCGGCCAAACGTGGGGAAGAGTACCCTGCTCAACGCCCTGGTGGGCGAGAAAATCGCCATTGTGACAAATAAGCCCCAGACGACGAGAAATCGGATCCTGGCGGTGCTCAATCAAGGGGAGACCCAGTTTGTATTCGTAGATACCCCCGGCTATCACGCCCCCCGGACACGGTTGGGGGAATACATGGTGCGGGTAGTCAGAGAGAGTGTGGCAGACGTAGACGCCGTGATCCTCATGGTGGAGCCCATCCCCAATATTGGCCCTCAAGAACAGCAGTTGATCAAATGGATCGCCGCAAATGGCACGCCCAGTATCCTCGTGATAAACAAGATCGACACGGTGAAGAAAGAAGAGCTCCTGGCGGTGATTGACTGCTATCAATCCGCCCATAAATTCGATGCCATTTTGCCCATGTCCGCAAAATCTGGCGACGGGGTCAAAGAACTGACCGCCGTATTGGATCAATACGCCTTAGAGGGGCCGCAACTGTTCCCCGACGATATGATCACCGATCAGCCGGAGCGGCAGATTGTGGCGGAGATCATCCGGGAGAAGCTGCTCCTCTGTATGCAAAAAGAAATCCCCCACGGCATCGCCGTGGAGATTATGAAGTTTTCCGAGCGGGAAAACGGCATTATCGACGTGGAGGCCACCATCTACACGGAGAAAGCCAGCCACAAGGGGATGATTATCGGCAAGCAGGGCGCCATGCTCAAACAGATCGGCGAGATGGCCCGGCGGGATATGGAACGCTTTATGGGCGCGAAAGTCTATCTGGAAACCTGGGTCAAAGTCAAAGAGCGCTGGCGGGACAGCGACTTTCTGCTCCGCAACTTTGGATATCGCAGCGATTAGGGCATATGTTGCAGCTCTATAAAGTGGACGTGTCGGCTCTGATCCTCCGGATCCAGAAAAATCGGCGGCCCGGTCTGGATATGAATCTTATGGGTGTGGGTGCGATCAAATGCGGTGATTTGATTTTGATCTTTTCCCCGCAGACGCTCCAGTTCTTTGGCATTTCGGGCTTGGAGCTCGGCCACAAAGCTCTGTGAACAGGATTTTGGGCGTTTTTCCGTCCTCTGGGGTTCACAGCTTGCGTCGCACGGGACACATGGGAAATTTGGATTTGAATGAATTTTCATGGGGTGAATCTCCATCTATACTATGCGCTATACTATGTACCGGCACACATCTGCGTGCCGGGCGGTCGATTTTATTTCAGGGATTTCAGTCCCTCAATAATATCTTTGAGGCCTGTTTCAATGTCCCGCAGCCCTTCGCAGATATCGTTTTCGCCTTCGCCTAAGTTTTTCTCTGCCTGATGCAAACGCTTCACTTCTTCCTCCACTCTCTGGAGGGATTGCCTGATCTCAACTCTGGATTTCCCTAAATCTTTGAGTGCTTCGCAAATATCCTCAATACCCTCCCGGATCTCCCGGATGCCTTGTTCGATTTTTTCCCGATCTTTTTTGTCATGGCAACAAGTCATTCTCTTTGACACTCCCGCTTCCTATGGTCGCCATATCAGGCGCACCCCATTCTATGCGCCGGGACGGGAAACGTGTGCCGAGATTTGCCTGTGATAATTCCTCCGCTGTGCGTTACACTAGAGTATGTGGAGGGTTACAACATGACATCCGCTTCATTTTGGTACTTGTTCCAGGAAACGGGGGAACCGCTGTATTATCTGCTCTACTGCGAGACCCTGGCTCTGGAGGACATGGAAGAAAAAAGTGCATAGCATTGAAAAACGTGCACGAGGGGATTCCCTCTGTGCACGTTTTGGAGTATAATAGATTGACAAGCCTTAACGTGTGGCATACAATACACATAGGCGTTGCCAATCCCAATACGGTAGGCGGTTAGCCAACCCTCCGAAAGGAGGTGAGGCCCTTGTCAGTATTTGAAGCGATATCATTGATGCTTGCTTTTGCAGTGTTGATAATGATGTTGATAAACTACATCGACAAAAGGAAATAGCCGCCCAGTCTGCAAAACAAGCGGCTAATCCTTTTTAGCAACTATTTTTCAGGCTAACCGTTTGCCGGCAACGCCTTTTGTAATTCCAGTATAGCGTTTATCACAGGATTTGTCAAGGGAGGCCGCTCTTCATGGAACAAAATACACGGGGGCTGGTTCTCCGGGAAGTGAGCTACAAAGAGGCGGATAAGATTCTCACCATCCTCACGGAGGATCTGGGCAAGATCACCGTCTCCGCCCGTGGTGTCCGGCGGAAGATGGGGAAATCCACCGCCGCCAGTCAACTGTTGGCTTTTTCCGACCTCACCCTATATCAACGGCACGGCCGATGGTCCATCCGGGAGGGCAGAGTGCTGGAGCTCTTTGACGATCTGCGGCAAGATATTGAGCGATTCGCCCTGGGCGCCTATTTCGCCGAACTCTTAGAGGCAGTGAGCGATATGGACTACACGGATCCGAATCTATTATCCTTCGGTCTCACGGGGCTGGTTGTGTTAAGCCGAGACGAGCGGGAAATAGCGTTGGTCAAGGCGGCCTTTGAGCTCCGGCTCATGTGTTTGGCGGGATATGCGCCGGAGGTTGCGGCCTGTCCCAAGTGTGACAGTGTAAATCCCCGACACCCTATGCTCAGTTTAAAAGGCGGGCACATCCACTGCAAATCCTGTCTCCCGGAGGGCGCCGGGGAGAGCATGGCCCTGGATCAGGGGAGCCTCCAGGCCCTGCGGCATATCAGCGCAGCGCCAGAGGGCCGGGTGTTCGCCTTTACCTTGGGAGAGCAGGGGATGGCAACCCTCGGCACCGTAGCGGAGCGCTATGTGGCGGCCCAGTTAGAACGGGGGTTTCGTACATTGGAGTTTTACAAGCAGTTTTAATTTTTAGTAGGGGCGGCAACCTGCCGCCCGCATGGTTTCTCCCTGTCTACGGCGGGGAAAAACAACAAAATGCAAGGAGACGACCATGACCCGATTAGAAAAATCAATGTCCACCCTGGAGTTGCCCGCCGTATTAGCCCTTCTGGCGGAACATGCCGTCAGCGAGCCGGGTAAGGAGGCCATTGCGGCCCTGCGGCCTGTGGCAGAGATGGATCAGGTGCAGAATTTACAACAGGAGACCTCGGCGGCGAAAGATATGATGGATTTGAAAGGCAGTCCATCCTTCTACGGCGTCCGGGATGTGGGGGCGGCCCTCCAACGGGCCGATATTGGGGGGGGGCTGAATACCCGGGAATTGCTCCACATCGCCGGGGTGCTGAAATCCGCCCGATTGGCACGCGTTTATAGTGCAAAAGAGCAGGAGACGCCCACAAAGATCGACTACCTGTTCCGCACCTTACATGGCGATAAATATCTGGAGGAGCGGATCACCACCTCTATCATAGGGGAGGGAGAACTGGCCGACAGCGCCAGTTCAGCCCTCTCGGATATTCGCCGGAAAATGCGGGTGGCAGCCGCCAGAATTCAGGAGACCCTGCGGAAGGTCATTTCCTCACCCGCCCACGGGAAGGCACTCCAGGAGGCCATTATCACCCAGCGGTCGGGCCGATACGTGGTGCCGGTCAAGGCGGAGTCGAAACAGGCCATCCCCGGCCTGGTTCACGACATCTCCTCCAGCGGGGCGACGCTTTTTATTGAGCCAAGCGGAGTCGTCGAGGCCAATAACGAAATCCGGGAGTTGGAGGCCAAAGAGCGGGAGGAGATTGAGCGGATTCTCATGGAACTCTCCGCCGCCTGTGCCGATAAACGGGGGGAGATTGAGAGCGACTATGAGATTCTCGTCCGGCTGGACTGCATTTTCGCCCGGGCAAAGCTGGGCCGGGCGTTGCGTTGCACGGAGCCCACTATCACCGAGGGGGGAGCCATACATCTGCGACAGGCCCGGCATCCGCTGCTGGATCCCAAGTTAGCCGTCCCCATTGACATCCGATTGGGCGGGGAGTTCGACACCCTGGTCATCACCGGCCCCAATACGGGGGGCAAGACGGTGAGCCTCAAGACGCTGGGATTGCTGGTGCTTATGACCCAGTGCGGACTCCATATCCCCACAGACGAGGGGAGTATCGTGCCGACCTTCCGGCAAGTCTTGGCGGATATTGGGGATGAGCAGAGCATTGAGCAGTCCCTGTCCACCTTCTCCGCCCATATGACAAATATCGTAGATATTTTGGCGGATTGCGATGAGGGCTCTCTTCTGCTCTTTGACGAGTTGGGCGCCGGCACCGATCCGGTGGAGGGCGCAGCTCTGGGTATCTCTATTATCGAACATGCCCGGAGCCAGGGGAGCCTGGTGGCCGCCACAACCCACTATGCGGAGCTGAAACTCTACGCCACCACGGTGTCTGGCGTGGTCAACGCCGCCTGTGAGTTCGATGTGGAGACCCTGCGGCCCACCTATCGCCTCTTGATCGGCGTGCCGGGGAAATCCAACGCCTTCGCCATCTCCGCCCGATTGGGGCTGCCGGAGGAGATCATCACCGATGCCAAGCGGCGGATCAACGAGGAGAGCGCCGCCTTTGAGGAAGTCCTGGTCAAACTGGACACCCAGCGGCAGATCATGGAGCAGGAACGGGAAGAGGCGGATCAGCTCCTGGCCTCCGCCAAGGCGGATCGGGAACGGGCGGCGGTATTCCGGCAAGAAATCGAGCAGGCCCGGGCCAAAGCCCGTGAGCTGGCCAAACGGGAGGCGGATGATCTCATCGCCGAGGCCAGGAGGGCATCCGACGAGGTCTTTGAGGAGCTGCGCCAAATCCGCCGGAAGAGCGCAAAAGAGCAGGATTGGCAGGAGGTCAACGATGCAAGGGCCGGACTGCGGCAGAAATTAAATGCCGCCGAATCCAATTTGCATCCCACGGTAGAAGAGGCCCCCATAGAGGCGCCCAGCCGTCCCATCCAGCCGGGGGATACGGTGGAGATTGTGGGCATCGGCACAAAGGCCCAGGTGATTTCTATCGCCGCTGACGGGGGATTAGAGCTCCAGGCGGGGATTATGAAGATCACGGCCAAGCCGGGAGAAGTCCGGCTCATGGAGGGGGAAAAACAACAGGAGTTTAAAGCATACGTCGCCCAGAGCCAGGCAAAACTCCGGGCCTCCGGCACAAAGCCGGAGATCGACCTCCGGGGCATGATGGCAGACGAGGCCGTGGCCGCCGTAGAGCAGTTTCTCGACGGTGCGACCCTGTCAAATCTGGAGACGGTGACGATTATCCACGGCAAAGGCACAGGCGCTTTACGCCAGGCCGTCCACGATAGTCTAAAACGCAATCGGCAGGTGAAGAATTATCGCCTGGGTAAGTTTGGCGAAGGGGAGACCGGGGTGACGGTTGTGACGTTGCGGTAGGGGGAGAAAATTGACACCTCCGGCGAAAAAAGCGGAGGTGTCAAAAAGGATATATCACTGTTCATTTGCAACTATAATCTCATCCAAGCTTACATGTCTGTTCCGAAATCTTGCGGTGCTTCTTTGTCCTTTCAGGTGTATCGCATTTTGTGGGCAAAGATTGATACACCCCATACAATAATCGCACTTGTGCAGGTACACAGGGCCCTCTTTGAGTTCAATATTTCCTTTTGGGCAGACTTTCTGGCAGATTTTGCAGTTTGTACAAGCATCATTTATGTAAAATTTTTTGTCGACATCACCTCTGCGCAAGCGATACATCTTTTGCATGACAGCCGATGCCATGGTTGCGCCAATTCCTTTTGTGACCTTTCGATTTGCCCGGTTGGAAATGTCCGAGGTTATGACGGCTATCTGTTCTTCTATCTTTTTACCCGGCTCTTTTTCAAGCTGGCGTTCCATTTTGTAAACGGGCAGATAATTATCAACCATTAGAATTTCAGCGGTATAGTGGAAACCAAGTCCTACTTTTTCGGCTATCTTTTCCATGTGCCAAAGCCCACCGGCGGGGATGTTGCCGTACGTCATAACGGCAAAAAAATACTCCGCTTCAAATTTGGTGGCTTTTATGAAATGTTGTACAATATTCGGGATGCCCCAACCATAGCAAGGGAATACGAACCCAATCACATCATTCTGATAGTGCTTACTGGTTTCTTTTAAGGCTTGCGGAATAGATACAAGTGTGCCGCCAATTCGTTTCGCCACATATAGGGAATTGCCTGTCGATGTGAAATAGAAAATTGTCACGATTTTTCCCCTCCAAATTCAGCACGAAGCTGCTCAATATGATTGATTAGGCTGACAAGGGTTTGCCATTTTCCTTCCAGTTTCAAAAAGTAAAAATTTTTCGTTCCTTCGGAAAAAACGCCTACCACTTCTTCATCACGCAGGATTTTTAGATGATGCGATATGGCGGGACGGGACAAATGCGTTTGTGCCGTAATCTCTCCAACCCGCATCCCCTCACAGTTCGATTTTGCAAGCACCATAATGATGCGTTGCCTTGTATCGTCTCCAATTGCGGCTAAGAGCTTGCGTGTTTCAGAAAATTGCGCTCTTAGCAACTCGGTCTGTTTGTCGTAATCCATAAGCCCTTCCGGTCGGTTTGTTCGTTCAATCATATGAACCATTATAGTGCATTTTGAGGTCGTTTTCAACATTGAGAAAGAAAATCAAGACAAACGCAATAGGGCGCAGCGATTCCGCTGCGCCCTATACGATTTGTGCTAAAAAATCACTCTTCCGCCAGCCCGAAGCTGACGGCGATGGCGTTGTCTACCCGATCCATGAGCCGAAAGTCCAGCTTGCCCATGCGCTCTTTCAGACGCCGTTTGTCAATGGTGCGGATCTGCTCCAGCAGAACCACTGAATCCCGTGTCAGCCCGTAGCTTTTCGCCTCCAGCTCAATATGGGTTGGCAGTCTGGCTTTGCCGGTCTGGCTGGTAATGGCGGCGGCGATGACCGTGGGGCTGTGCTTATTTCCCGTGTCATTCTGGACAATTAACACGGGACGCATACCGCCCTGTTCACTGCCTACCACGGGGCTGAGATCGGCATAATAGATATCTCCACGTCGAATACCGTTACTCAAAACGCTCACGCTCCGATGAAAGAAGTTTTGCCCGGTCACGATTGGTTTTACAAAATATGTAACCGGACTACTTTCATTCTTCCATAGAGGGCAAAAAAATATACCTTGCTCTCAAATGAATTTTTGAGGGGTGTTTTATTTTGTAGGGCATGGCGCCCTCGACACGCCGTTTTCACAACGCAATACGGGGGGCACGGCGCACCGAGGGCGTTGCGCCCTACGGGTTGCCCCTCACTTCAGTATATTCAAAGGTGCCCGGATGGGGCGTGTCCTAGAGGTACAGCCGGGGAACTCGGGGGGATACGGCGCAGAGCAATTCATAGGAAATTGTCCCGGCCAAGGCGGCGTGTTCGTCTACAGATAGCGTTTTGCCCCCGTCTTGACCGAAAATCGTAACAGGGTCTCCCACGGAAAGTTTTTTGATGGCGGACACGTCCAGCATACACGCATCCATACAGATCCGCCCCACTTGACGCACTCGCTGGCCGTGGAGGAGCATTTCCATCTTGCCGGACAGCGTCCGGTGGAGCCCGTCGGCGTATCCGGCGGGGATGACGGCAATCATTTGATTTGCAACGGTCTCATAGGTTCTGCCATAGCTAATGGATTCCCCCTTATCAAATTGCCGCACTTGGATGATCCGGGTTTTCAGATCCATAGCGGGCCGCAAATCCGCCTGGATCAGCGCCGGATTGGGGGAGAGGCCGTAGAGGGCAATACCGGGGCGGATCATGTTCAAATGGGTATCGGGCAGACGTAGTGCGCCGCCGCTGTTGGCCGCATGGCGCAGAGGGAATTTTCGCCCCCATTGGCCCTCCAGCCAATCCGCCGCCTGGGTAAAATAGGCCATCTGACCCAGGGTGTAGGGATCGTCCTCCAGATCGGCCACGGGGAAGTGGGTGAAGATACCCTGGACATCCAGATGGGGCAGAGCCATAGCCGCCAGGGCGTCGGCGGGTTCCTCTCCCCGGGCGGCAAAGCCCAGACGGCCCATGCCCGTATCCAGTTTGATATGGACGGATAGGGTACGGCCTGTCCCCGCCAGAGCATGGCTCATGGCCTGGGCGGTCTCCAGGGAGAATACGGCCTGGGTAATCCCCCGGTCGGCCATGAGGGGGGCGTCGCAGGGATTCGTATAGCTAAAGACTAAGAGGGGCAGCGTGACCCCGTTGTCCCGGAGGGCCAGGGCCTCCGAGAGGCAAGTTACCGCCAAATAGTCACAGCCCAAATCGGCCAGCAGATGCGACACGGGGATGGCCCCGTGGCCGTAGGCATCGGCTTTCACCGGGGCCAAAATACGGCAATCATCAGGCGTGAGCGAACGGAGTAAGTTGTAGTTGTGGGCGATTCGGTCTAAATGGATTTCCGCCCAGGTTCTGTCTGTCGTGTACACGTAAAATCAGTCCTTGTAGTGTAATCTCATATTTTCCCCGCCAAAGGCGGGGAAAATACAGCTTTCGTAATCAAGAGAACAGGGGACTGCCCTCGAAGATACAGGTGATGATCACAAATCCGTCGGCAATAATCTCCGCCTGGACGGGGATTCCCGTCACCCGGTCAAACCGGGTGATGTGCAGGGCGTTGTCAGAGATGTGGGACGTCATGGCCACCACGGGGATGCTTTGAAACGTTTCGTAGTGGGCCTCGACAACAAACCCCTCCCGCCACTGGTGGACAATGGTCGGCAGGGCGGCCAGGGGACTTAATCCATCCGCTGTCAGGGGGCCGGTATCCAGGACTGCGCCCTCGTAGTGGAGGACTGTGCCGCTCTCGGAGATACCGATCTGGATTCCCGCCAGTATCTCCGGCATTAAGACCTCCAGGGTATCTGCCCCAGAGTCAAAGCGGAGGGTGAAATGGTGGACACGGTCGCCGTAATCGGCGGTGATGTGGGCGGAAAAACGTTGGCTGGAGGTTTGGAACTGCGTCTGGATCTCCTGTATGCGCTCCCCGGCGCTCTGCTGGGTAGAGCAGGCGGAGAGAGGGAGCAGGATTAGGGCGAAAAAAAGGAGTATGATTGATCGATGCAAATAGTGCTCACCTCACAATTTTTTTGAGAACCTCCGGCAACAGCTCTACCACATCGGATGGGAGCATACTGTACTGTCCCAGCTCGGCGGCGGCCAGATCCCCCGCCCGGCCGTGGGCCCAGACCGCCGTATAAACGGCCTGCGGCAGGGGCAGCCCTTGACCCGCAAAGGCGGTGATCATACCGGCCAGCACGTCTCCGCTCCCGCCGGTGGCCATGCCCGGATTCCCCGTTGTATTGACGCAGACCGTGCCCTCCGGAAATGCGCTGATGGTTCCCGGCCCCTTGAGCACGACTGTACATCCCCGCCGGATGGCGAAAGTCCTGGCGGCCTCTAGCCGGCTGTCGGAGGATTGGTCGCCGACCAGCCGGGCAAATTCTGCGTCGTGAGGGGTTAGGATCAGGGGGGCAGAGGCCTCGTCCAGTATATGTATATGTTCGCTGACAGCGTTTAGACCGTCGGCATCTATAATCACGGGAACTTGGGCGGCCCGGATCAATTCTGTGACCAACTGTGTTGTCTCTGCACTCCGCCCCATGCCGGGCCCTATGAGGACGGCGTCGCAGTGATTCATCCGCTCTAACAGGGCGGGAAAGGCCTGCATGTTCAGCTTGCCCTCGGTTGCGGGCAGGGGAAACGCCATGGCCTCTGTGGTGTTGGCGGCGGTGATGGCGTAGATACTCTCCGGCACACCGAGGAATACTAGACCCGCACCGGATCGCAGGGCCGCATTGGCGGCTAAGACCAAAGCGCCCGTATAGCCCACGGATCCGCCGATTAGCAATAATTTTCCGGCGTCTCCCTTGTGCATATTCTGCCGTCTGGCAGGGAGAGAGACACTATCTTTTGCGATGAGATAGTTCTGACACTTGATCCGGTTGATTAAATTCTGGGGGATGCCAATGTCCACTACCTTGACACAACCCGCATGGAGTAAGCCATCGCCCACAAAGTTGCCGACTTTCGGCAGAGTGAATGTGACCGTATGGGCAGCCCGGACGGCTGTCCCTAAAATTTTTCCTGTATCGGCGGCAATCCCGGTAGCGATATCGGCGGACACCACAGGTACATTGAGGCGGTTGATCTGTTCCACCGCCGCCAGCGGCTTGCCCCGAAGCGGCGCATTCAGACCCATGCCGAAGATGGCGTCAATGACGACCCCGCCAGCGGCGGCCCAGGTCTCCGCCTCCCGGAGTTCCGGATCAAAGGTTTCCATTTTGCAGTCCAACTCACCCAGGCGGCGCTCCATCTCCCGTGTGTCCTCGGCCATCTTATCCCGGCCGCCCACGAGAAAGACCCGGAGTTCATAGCCCTCTTTGGCCAATAATACGGCGGCGGCGATGCCGTCTCCGCCGTTGTGACCGCTGCCGCAATAGATAGCCGCCCGCCGATTCTCGCCCATGACCTCTTTTGCGGTCTGGACAATATGGGCGGCGGCGCTCATCATCAGCGCAGAGGAGGGGATTCCCTCCTTATTGATTGCCAGTTGATCCAATTCCCGCATCTGGGCGCTGGTTGCCAATTTCATGGGCGATTCCTCCCCGGTCTTTCAATTTACCTGTTAATAATAACGTGATCCTTATTGAGTTCCAATAAATCCCACAGATTGCCATACAAATCTTTAAACACGGCAACCGTGCCGTACGCCATTTTTTGGGGCTCTCTAACAAACGAAATCCCTTTTGCTACCATCTCGTTGTAGTCTCGCCAGAAATCATCTGTGTTTAGAAAAAGGAAAACACGGCCCCCAGTCTGGGTGCCTATATAAGCCTCTTGTTCAGGAGTTGATGCTCTTGCCAAAAGCAATGTTGCGCCACTTGAGCCGGGAGGCGCAACTACAACCCACCGTTTATCTTGCTCTGGTTGGTAAATGTCCTCCAGTAGGATAAAATTGAGCTTTTGGGTGTAAAACGCAATTGCTTCGTCGTAATCACGCACGACCAAGGCGATGTGCGTTATGGATTGCTTCATAGACAGTCCCCTAACCAAACAAAATCAGTTTATGGCCGTGTCGGCATAATAATGGCAGCGATGATATATGCGAGAAGTCCGGAACCCAAAAAGAATGATGCTAACACCCAGCCGACTCTTACAAGTGTTGGGTCAACATTGAAGTATTCTGCAATTCCGCCGCAGACACCGCAAATTTTTCTGTCAACGTCTGATTTAAATAATCGCTTGTTTTCCATGGCGTGATCCCTCCTCAAAAAATATACATACTGCCGACCACCCCGAGACAGGCCCTACGGGGACATGAAAGAATCTTGCTATAAATTATACCACATATGCGGTGCAAAGTCTACTTTTGGAAATGGACTAGAGTGGGAAGATTTGGGTGGAAATCTAATCGACAAAATACATTGAAAAAATAAGGAACCTGCGGTATACTAAACTGACAAGGGAGTTGTTGTGATGTTAAACATGGACGATTTACGAAAGCTGTGTACAGATGAAACCATTGTTCTCACACAACATTTATTGCTGCGAATGCGTGAGCGTGGCATAAAATATGATGATGTGGTTTACGCTATAACAAACGGAGAGATTATTGAGCAGTACCCCGACGATTATCCGCATCCAAGTTGTTTGGTGTTGGGAACTACGGTGCCAGACAGACGACATCTACATGTTGTTTGCGGTGTAGGGAGCGGATGGCTATGGGTCATATCCACGTATTATCCAAGCACAGAAAAATGGGAATCAGACTATAAAACCAGAAAGGGGCGTTGAATATGAGTTGTTTTTTGTGTAAGGGCGATATGGAAAACAATACAGTGACACACACAATTGACCTTGGGGGTTGCATTGTGATTATAAGAAACGTTCCGGCTATGGTCTGTTCACAATGCGGCGAGGCTTGGTATAGCGGGACAGTAACTCGACACATTGAGAAGATTGTGGATGCGGTGACCGCCACAGCGCTCACAGAAATTGCGATTGTGAATTATTCGGAAAAAGTAGCTTAAACGCAGACAAGAGGGTGTGCCTGAGGGCGGGCATTGACAGGGGACGCAAAATGTATTACACTTAATCCCAGAAGGAAGTGAAATCATGGCAAAAAAGCAAAAGCCCCTGGTATACAAAGGGCATCCCTTACGGCGGAAAGATAATTTGATCTATTTTGGCAGCATGGCGGATAAGTACGTTGTCATGTTGCAGATTCTAGACACCAAAAAAGTGGAAGACCTGGACGTGGCGACGAAAGTCTCCATCCAACTGCAACTCACGGATCCGGATCTGAAAAGCCGGGATCGGGTTGTGAAGAAGAGCGAGAAAGACAGCCTCTACGTGGCCATGGACGTGGCCTCCGTATGGCTGGAACGGGCGCTGACCACAATGTAGCGCTGCGTAGTGGAAAAAGAGAAAAATCAGGGGAGACCGATGGGGGTCCCCTGATTTTTTGTCATTCCCGCTCTCGGATTGTCACCCGTACTGTATCACCGGGTTGTTTGCCGATCTTTTCTCGGATCGCTTTTAGAATTCCGATGATATAGCAGACCGATCCGTCGGCGTTTTTTACGCCCATATTGACAACGCTGCCGTCATAGGGCACGCCGTCAAACGTGGCGTGGACTTTTACTCTGCCACGGCCGAACTCCGTCCGGATATCATAGGGGAATGGCACATACGCCCCGCCCTTGCCGATACCGGAGGACTGAATCACGGCGTCGTATTCGTAGACTTTTTTGTTCATTTCGGGACGCCTCCGTCCTATATGACGTCAACCAGCTCAAATTGTTCGCAGACCAACAGCATATCATCGGAAAACTCCAAACCGTGCTCTGCTAACTCGATTGTGAAAACGTTCTGGTGTACGTCCCACCAGTATTGATAGCTTAAATCCCCTTCGCCCTCTGCGGCTGCGTGTTCTGCAGAGACCTCATTCATAGGGAGGATTTGGACATCGACGGTTTGAATCATCGCCACAGGCTCGTCCCGGCTGTTCAAGATCACAGTGTATAAGCCGGCGGCGGGAAGGGGTGCGTTTTCTATCTCATACAGCGCATATGCGCTGCATGTGGCCGTTTTCTTGCCTGCGATAATTAGTTGTGCCAACTCGTCAGCATGTTCTTCAAAGCCAAACTGCTCGGCAACGACCGATTGCGGCGGTGTTTTGCCCGCCCAATAGGTATCCCAATATTTTTTTGCTTTTTCGTTCATTTTTACACACTCCTTGTATGTACAAGGCCCGCCCGCTTGAGGGCGAAGTAGACAAGCGGCACCACAACGATGTGCAGGGCAATTCCGGGCAGGGATCGGACAAAGTGGGAAGTGATCCATATCTGGAGGGAGTAGTTGCCCAACTGGAAGATCAGGGCGTTGGCGAGCCCGGCCAGAATCCGGCCCGCCAGCATGGCGCCGATCAGGGAGATATAGGTGGCAGGGACATAGTGCCGGATGGGGAGGTAGCGCATGAGCAGTCCGCCGATTAGACCGAAGGCACCGAGCTCCACCGTCATGGCGGGCAAAAATGCCGCCGGGGGCATACCCGTTATAACGCTGGATAAAAGCGGCGTGAGCACCCCGCAGATCAGGCCGAATACCGGGCCGAGGACAAGGCCGCCGAGCAGAACCGGTATGTGCATGGGAGAGAAAATCTGGCCCCCATTGGGGATCCCGTGAAAGGCCATAGGCAGAACGATGCCCAGTGCGATAAAGAATCCTGTCAGGATAAGTGATTTTGCTTTGCTCATGTGTACTCCTTCTTTTTCCATATTTGTATTCTCTCCGTCCAGTATAAGCCCAGATAGCCGTTGAATGCAAGGGTTATTCTGTGCTATAATAGCCGAAAAGTAAAAAACGAGGTGAAATCACCTGTGCGAGAGAAGTTGCGAAAATTGCCATATCCCGGCCTGCGCAATATCAAGACAGCCATTGCGGCCACTTTTTGCGTGGTTTTATATACCCTCATCGGTCGGCCGGGTGTAGCATTGGCGTGTATCACGGTCTTCATCTGTATGCAGGAGTCGGTGGATAAGGCTCTGCGGGTGAGTGTGGACAGAGGGCTCGGTACACTTTTGGGCGGTGCGTTCGGATTGGGCGCCGCTATGCTCCTTGTGTACGATCAGTCCCTCCTTGTACTGGCCGCTTTGATTTTCGTGGGGATTGTATTGTTCATTTTCCTCTTTGCGCTGTTTAAAATGGAGGGCACCATCGCCATCGGTCTCGCCACGTTTGTGATTGTCACCATTGGCCCCGAGTTTGCCGAAATAACTCCGCTATCCCATGCAATTGTTAGGGTCACAGATACTATGGTGGGGATTGTGGTGGCGTTTCTCGTCAATGCGCTCCTCTTCCGGCCCCGGCCGGAGCGGTTCCGGGGCCATACGGCGGCCAATCCCGTGTTCCACTATGAGCGCCGCAAATCCAGCCATTACAAGACGGTCAAATGGGATGGCGGGTACACCTGGGAGATGTATATCTACCCGGAAGACGCCATTGATGAAAACCTGGACTTCGACTTCCGGGCGGCTCTCACCATGCGCCTGACGGAGTCCGGCGTCTATCGCAAATTCCCGGGCTATAAGCGCCAGGTAATGCTCTTAGACGGGGACCTCCATGTGACCCACCGGGATCACCACGACATTATCCTGGGCCAATACGAGCAGGACGTGAGCATGGGGGATTGGGCATCCGAGTATGTCGGCAAGGGGACAGAACTCAGTCTGCTGACGAGGGATCAGTGCGCCGGGGAGTTAAAACTCCTATACTGCGGCGATAAGCTGGAGCTGGACAACGGCCAGTTCACCTCATTTTACAGCCTGACAGATGGCGCAAAGCTTCGATTCACCAATCAGGGCAAAGTCTACAAAGAAGAACTCGCCCGGGGGGATTACGTGATCGTCAGTTGGTTCCAGAACGGAGAAGACCCCTACACTGTAGAAATCCGCCACCGGGAAAAAGAGACCACAGGCCCCGTGGCCTTGATGATCTCCTGCCGGTATCGGGAAGAAGATTTCGTCAGCGGTGAAAGATAGGCCTTTGGCTTCGGAGGATATATATGACAACGAAACAAGAGCGGTCAGCGCTATTCAAATCCTTTCAATCTAACATAAAGAAAAGCGGTTCCTTTGACGAGGGCAAGGCGAATTTACTTGCACTCAGAAAGGAGTTATCCGCAATATGTGCGTATATTTTTGAGAGTTGCAGCCAGGAAGATTTTTATAAAATGCCCCTCAAAAGCGATAAGACCATTGCATATTACCTCTATCACTTGAATCGGATTGAAGATGCCACATCAAATGTGTTGCTTGCAGGCAGAGAGCAGATCTTCTTTGCTGAGAACTTTGAGAAACGATTAAACGCTCCTATCATTACCACAGGAAACGAAATAGCCCGTGACGGGCTAATTGCGTTTAGCAAAGCGTTAGACATAGCACAATTGAGAGAATATGTCGTTGCGGTTATGGCCAATACGAACGAAATCATGGAAGGCATGACTTTTCAAGAGTCCAAAACAAAAGTTTCGGCGGAACGAAAAGCAGAGATTATAAAATCCAATACTGTATCCACAGATGAAAGTGCGTTTTGGCTTGTGGATTACTGGTGCAATAAAACCTATGCCGGTTTGATGCTGATGCCTTTTTCCAGGCATATCATGCTGCATTTGAATGGCTGTCTGCGGATAATGGATAAGATAAACAAGTAACATCCAACCCGCAATCTCTCCGCAGAACCATCCCGCCTCTCCAACTGCCAATGAAAGACCAACCGGTGCGAAGTGCATCTTTTCCGCATAGGATAGAATGGAGCAACTATGCGGAGAGGAGTCGGTACAGGTGGCGCATTACCTGATCATGTGTAGGTCTCTGACCTATGCGCAAAAGACGGCGCGGGCCCTGGAGAAGCGGGGCATCACCGCAGCCATTGTACGACCGCCCAGAAAACTCAGCCAAGAGGGCTGCTCTTACTGCGTGAAGATTTCCGAGCGGAGATTTCACCATGCTATGGGCGTATTGCATGAATTCAATTTAGACCAAGGCCGCATCTACCGCCTCTGCCCGGACGGGGAGACGGCGGAGGTGGCGGTATGATATATTTCGACAATGCGGCGACGACGCTGCAAAAACCGGCGGCGGTGAAACGTGCCGTTTGCCGGGCATTGGATCAGATGACAAGTCCCGGGCGGGGCGGGCACCGGGCCAGTATGCTGGCCGCAGAGACGGCCTATCGGTGCAGAGAGGCGGCGGCGGAATTATTCCATGTGGAGAAGCCGGAACACATCGTCTTTACCCACAACGCCACCCACGGGCTGAACATGGCAATCAAGAGCACCATCCGGCGGGGCGACCGGGTGGTGATTTCGAGTTTTGAGCACAACAGCGTGGTACGGCCCCTTCAGGCAATGGGGGCGGAGGTCGCCGTGGCCCGGTGCGATCCCTTTGCCCAAACTGCGGCGGTGCGGGCTTTTGCGGAACAGATTCAGCCGGACACGAAGCTTGTGGTCTGCAACCACGTATCAAACGTGTTCGGCGCAATCCTGCCAGTGGAGCGGATCGCCGCCCTGTGCCGAGAGCGGGGGATACCCTTCCTCTTAGACGCCTCCCAGTCCGCCGGGGTGTTGGAGATTGACGCCCAGGCCCTGGGGGCGGATTTCATCGCCATGCCGGGACATAAGGGATTGTACGGCCCCCAGGGGACTGGGATTCTCATCTGTAAAAATCCGCCGGAAGATACCCTCATAGAGGGCGGCACGGGGAGCGATTCTCTCCGGTTCGATATGCCGGACGCTCTCCCGGATCGGCTGGAGGCGGGCACCCACAACATGTTGGGGATCAGCGGACTGCTGGAAGGGCTCCGGTTCGTCAAAAAGCGGGGAATTGAGGAGATTTTATACCAGGAGCGAAAGCTCCTGCGGCGGCTGATCCAGGGGTTAAATGACATCTCCGGTGTACAGGTATATGTGGCGAGGGGGCCCCTTGTCCAGACGGGGGTATTATCCTTTGTCCTGGAGGGGGCCGACTGCGAGACGGTGGCCGAAGCATTGGGGGAGACGGACGTGGCAGTTCGGGCCGGGCTCCACTGTTCGCCCCTGGCCCATACATCTGCCGGAACCCTGCATACGGGGACGGTACGGGTGAGCTTTTCGGCATTTAATACGGGAAAAGAGGTGGATCAATTTCTGCAGCGCTTTGCGTGTATTGCAAAGCGGTTGCAAAACGATACAGGGAGTAGATAAACAGCGTTATTTTCAATTAAGTCTCCCCCGCCTTTGGCGGGGGAGACTTAGGAAATGCCCAATGCTTTTGAACACGCCCAAAACGATATTTAGTATTGCGCAAATGTCACATTTCCTATATAATGAGCAGATAGCATTGTGAGATGTTGCTTTTCTGCGCTTTCTCCGCACCGGATGGGAAAAACGCAGACTGGGATAATAGCAGAGAAATGCGACGGTTGAGCGAGGGATGCACGTATGGGTGTAAGCGAATATATTACCACACTTTTACAGACGGTTTGGACAGTGGTGCGAGACACGGTCAGCGCCATGGGGTTTGCCGACTTCATAGATATCCTCATCGTCGCATTTTTGATCTATAAACTATTGCAAATACTCCGCCGGGGCCGATTGGGGATGGTAGCGAAGAGTATTATATTTCTCGTCGCCGCCCTCTGGATTTCCGGGCGATATAACCTGATGGTGATTAACTTTGCCGCCAGTCAAGCCCTGGGCATGGGTATTTTGGCCCTGGTGATCCTGTTCCAACCGGAAATCCGCCAGATGTTAGAGCGGTTGGGCCGGGGCAGTTTGCGGGAAATGCTCACCGGCAGACGAGACGGGGAAGCGGATCTGGAGACCGTTATTATGCAGACGGTTCTCGCCGCCACACAGATGGCCGATGAAAAAACCGGCGCACTGATCGTATTTGAGCGCAAAAACAGCTTAGAAGACGAGGTCAAGACGGGCACGCACATTGATGCGCAGTTGTCATCTGAACTGCTCAAGAATATTTTCTACGACAACGCCCCGCTCCACGACGGGGCCGTCATCGTTTCCAAGGGGCGGATTGTCAGCGCCGGATGTATGCTCCCCCTGTCGGACAACGCAACTCTGAGCCGAGATCTGGGGATGCGTCACCGGGCTGGGGTCGGGATCAGCGAGAAGAGCGATGCCGTGGCGGTGATCGTCTCGGAGGAAAATGGTTCCATCGCCGTGGCCGTAGACGGGATGCTCAAGCGCCACCTGACCCAGGAGACGTTTGAACGCCTGCTCCGCAACGAGCTGATTGAGGAGACCGCAGAACAAAAGGGGTCTCGGGTCTTCAATTTATTCAAGGGGAAAAGACATGGGGAAAGCCGTTAGTAAAATTATAGAGAGCAGGATTTTTTACATCCTGGCCAGCCTTGTGGCGGCTTTTTTGCTCTGGCAATTTGTGGTGACCTCGGTGAATCCCAGCCAGACCAGTATTTTGACGTTCTATGTCCAATATGAGGGCGAGGGCGTTTTGAGTGCATATAACCTGCGCCTCGCCTCTGACACCCCCGAGAGCGTGGATCTCCGGGTAGAGGCGTCTACCTCGGATATGAGACGCCTACAGGACGATCCCAATCTGATTGTGGACGTGTCCGGCATCCGGGAGTCGGGGGAATATGACGTGCGCTTTACTTTTTCCGCAGTGAATATTTTGACGGGTGTTTTCAGCTACGAACCTCTGCGGGGCGTGTCCAACACGGACAACACCATTATCGTCCGGGTCAACCGGATCACCGGACGGACCATGACACTCTCCGACGCCGGGATCAGCTATGAAATTGCGCCGCCACCCACAGGGGCGGACTATATCTATGTGGGCGGAGACGAATTTATAGAGCCGAAGAACGTCCAGATAGACGGGCCGGAGGAGATTTTAAACCAGATTGCCACATTGGAAGTTTACTGCGAATTTCTCTCACCTCTCTCGGAGACCACCACCCAAACAGGCTCCATCCGGGCCTATAATCATAACGGCGAACCCATATCCGACGAGGACTTGCAGGAGGTGACCTTAAACGGCGCCCCGTTTTATCAGGCGGCAGTTAACGTGACAGTGGCGGTACTGATGGCCAAAGAGGTGCCGATCCAGGCGGATTTTGTATTCGGCGCCGGAGCCAATGCAGACAATCTGGAGTATCACCTGACCCAGAACACAGTCTGGCTTGTGGGCGAGAGCGACATACTCCAGGAAGAGGAGTATGTCAGACTGGAACGGATTCATTTAGATCAGGTCGGGACGGTGAGCACCGTGCGGCGGCCGATTCTCACGCCGCCCTCAACAGAGATTTTCCAAGGCGGTATTGATTTCGTGGACATCGATATCCAGATTCGGGGTCTGACAGAGATGGAGTTACTCGTGCCCCATGAAAATGTCCGCTTTAGCAATCTGCCCGAGGGCATAGATGCAGAAGTGGTTATTGACACCATACGGATCACGCTCCGTGGGCCGGAAGAGATACTGGAGGAGCTGGAGGAAAACAGCATTACGATTTTAATCAATCTAGCCGATTTTGCAGGCAGGACAGGGGCCTTAGTGATTGAAAACTTCACAGTTCAAGTGCGGGACTATGACCCGGAAATCGTGGGTGCCATGGATCTGCCCGACCGGGGGATCGCCGTCAATCTCCGGCGGCGCTAGGGGACGAGCCGGATGTTTGGATATGTGATTCCCGTGAAAAGTGAACTGAAAGTGTGGGAATTTGACCAGTTCCGTGCCGCCTACTGCGGCCTCTGCCATGCGCTCCATAAGGAGTATGGCTTATCTGCCCGGTTCATTCTCAACTATGATTTCACGTTCTTAGCCCTCCTGCTCTCGGCGGGAGAACAGGAGATTTCCCGTTGCCGCAAGCGGTGCGTGGCCAGTCCCCACCGCAAAAAGTGTGTGGTTTTGGGCGGCGAGCCATTCCGCCGGGCGGCGGGATACAGTGTGATCCTCACCCGGTGGAAACTCCGGGACGCCGTGGCGGATGACGGTTTTTTCCGGGGGCTAATCGCCCGGTTGGGCGGTCTCTTTCTCCGCCGGGCTTATAAGCGGGCCGTACGGGATTTCCCGGACTTTGACGCCCACTGCCGAGACCAGTTAGACGCCCTATCCGCACTGGAGCGGGAGAACAGCGGGGACTTGGATCGGACGGCGGATACCTTCGCCAATATCCTGGCGTTTGCCGCAAAAGCGGCGGCATCTGAAGAGGATCGGCGGATTTTAGAGCAACTCCTCTATCACACCGGGCGGTGGATCTACCTAGTTGACGCCTATGACGATCTGGAATCGGACAGGCGATCCGGGCGGTATAACCCCATCCTGACCCGGTTTTCCATAGGGGAGGGGGCATTGAGCGAGGCGGACAAGTCCTGGCTCCATACGACACTGATCCACTCTACAAGCCTGGCCGCCTCGGCCTATAATCTCTTGCCAGAGGGACAGTGGGGCGGTGTATTGGAAAATATCATCTACTTGGGCCTGCCCGCTGTGACAGAACACGTTTTAGAGGGCAGATGGCGCAGAAAAGATAGAAAGAAAATGGCTGGAAAGGAAACTACGACAGTATGAGTGATCCCTACAAGGTATTAGGCGTGTCCCCAAATGCCAGCGATGACGATGTGAAAAAGGCGTATCGGGAACTGGCCCGAAAATATCATCCCGATAACTACCACGACAACCCCCTGTCAGATTTGGCCCAGGATAAGATGAAAGAGATCAACGAGGCCTATGACAGCATCTTAAAACAGCGCAGCGGCGGCGGAACCGGCTATAATCCCGGTGCCGGATACAGCGGCGGCTCTGCCAGCGGCCCCTATGCCCAGATCCGCATGGCCATTAACAACGGAGACCTGGCCACGGCGGAGCGGCTCCTGGCCAGTCAGAGCAACCGGAACGCTGAGTGGCATTTTCTCACGGGGAGCCTCTACTATCGGCGGGGCTGGCTGGATCAGGCCCGGCAGCACTTCCAGCAGGCCGTCAACATGGACCCCAACAACCGAGAATACCAGATGGCGGCGGCCCAGATGAACTCCGGCGGATTCGCCTACCGGGGCGGTTTCGGCGGACAAGGACAGGGCAGGGGCCTGGGTTGCTGTGACTGCTGTACGGCCCTCATGTGCATGAACTGCCTGTGCGGCGGCTAAAGAACTTTCACTGTATTTCTCCGCCGCAGGCGGGGAGATACGAACAAACAGAAGGCGAGAGGGTTTTGCAGAGATATGAGAGACCCCTATGAGGTATTAGGCGTATCACCGGATGCCAGTGACGATGATGTCAAAGCGGCATATCGGGTGTTGGCCAGGCAATATCATTCGAGCAATTACTATGCCAGCCCATTGGCGGACTTAGCCCAAAAAAGGATGCAAGAAACCGACGAGGCGTACAATGAGATTCTAAAACGGCGGATAGAAAACCCCATAGAAGATAACCAAGGTGCCGGAAAATCCGCCTACCCGAGTAGTAACAAAAACCGGAGCGGTAAGGGCGGTGGCAAGTATTATCTTGCTGAGGGCGGCTGTGAATGTTGCGGGCGGAGTATATGCGCTGGTGCCGATTGCGGTTGTGACTGCGGGTGACAGCGAGGAAAGAGAGTGGAGAGACCCCTATGAGAGGTCCCTATGAGGTATTAGGCGTATCGCCAGATGCCAGTGACGATGATGTCAAAGCGGCGTATCGGGCGTTGGCCAAAAAGTATCGTGCCAGCGAATACAAGACCAGTCCGCTGTCGGACATTGCGCAAAGGCGATTACAAGAGGCCGACAGGGCCTATAACGAGATTATAGAGCGGCGGGCGGATAGCCACCTGGAAGAACTCTTTGACATTCGATATGATGCCGCCGACGCTGGGCGAGGCGCTTACTCCATGATCCGCACGGCGCTCTACAGCGGGGAACTGGACACGGCGGAGAAACTCTTAGCCGCTGAACAAAACCAGGGTGCGGAATGGCACTTTCTCATGGGGCGGTTCAACTACAAAAAAGGCTGGCTTGACCAGGCCAGACAGCACTTTGAGAAAGCTGTCGAACTGGAGCCAAACAATCGGGAATACCAGAGGGCAATGCTCCACATGGAAGAGGGCGGAACGCTTAGCGAGCACGACAAAGGTAAACGCCGTGATGAATGTTGTGACTGCTGTGACTGCGGCTGCGGCTGTGATTGTGACTGTTGCGATTGCTGCGGTTGCGATTGCGGATGATAGCGAGGAAAAGAGTGGAGAGAACAGTATGAGAGACCCCTACGAGATATTAGGCGTATCAACCGACGCTACTGATGACGACATCAAAGCGGCGTATCGGGCGTTGACCAAAAAGTATCATGCCAGCGAATATAAGACCAGTCCGCTGTTGGATGTGGCGCAGAAGCGATTGCAAGAGGCCGAGGCGGCGTATCACGCTATCTTAAATCAGCGAAAGAGCGGCGGACAGCCAGCGAGCATAGCGGAACCCTCTGGCTCTGGCCCTGATGTCGGCGATACTGAAAGCAGTGCCTACTCTCAAATCCGGGCGGCGATGTACAGTGGGGCGTTAGATACGGCGGAGGAGCTCTTGAACGCTGAACAAAACCGAGGTGCGGAGTGGCATTTCCTCATGGGCCGCCTCAGTTTTCTAAAAGGCTGGCTGGATCAGGCCCGGCAGTACTTTGAGAACGCCGCCGAGATGGAGCCGGACAATCAGGAGTACCAGAGAGCGGCGGCCCAGATGAAAGACGGGGGAGCGGCGGCCTATCAATCTGGTAAGAAAAAGTCAAACAGCGGCTGGACGTCCGGCTGTGATTGCGGCGACGGTGTTTGTTGCGGCTTAATCTGCGGTGATGCCTGTTGCGATGGCTGTGACTGCGGATGAGAAATCAAAATACCCGGGCCTTGGCCCTGACGGCCCTGTATGCGGCCGGGGCGGTGGTGACCTTATACCTGGGGACAGTGATCCCCACCATGGGCCTGTCCTTTGCGGCCTTGGCGGCCCTGTTTACCGCCACATCGGTGATTGAAGGCGGGATGAAATACGGCGTGCTCTGCTTCGGGGCGGCGGCCCTGTTGGGGTTGCTCCTAATACCCATCCGATCCGGGCCGATATTATACGCCACGTTTTTCGGGGCGTATCCCTTAGTGAAAAGCATCGCCGAACGGCGCTCTTCCCGGATAGTGGGCTGGGCAATCAAATTCGGCGTGTTCTTCCTGGCGCTCATCGTCTACATGACGATCCTGCGAGAGTTGTTCCTGGGGGAGATGGTTCCCGTGGATTGGGCGTGGCCGGTAATTGTGCTGGTTGTCACGGCGGCGTTTTTCGTGTATGATATAGGTCTCAGCAAGCTGATCGACTTTTATTTGGTCAGAATCTATCAACAGGGGCGGTGACGACTTGATTACCAGTATGACAGGGTACGGCAGAGGTGAGGGCGCATCGGGCAGTCTCAAACTGGAGATCGAACTCCGGGCGGTGAACAACCGATATTTGGACATATCTGTAAAGATGCCCCGGCTCTATCTCTTTGCCGAGGAACAGATCAAAAAACGCATCCAACAGGGGGTCTCCCGTGGAAAGGTGGACGTATTTGTCACCGTGGACAGCGCCAAAGCCGACGATGTGGCCATCACGGTCAATGAACCCCTGGCGGCGGCCTATCTGGCGGCCCTGGGAACCATGTCGGAGCAATTCGGCCTCACAAAGGATGTCACCACGATGCAGGTGGCCCGTCTCCCGGATGTCCTCTACGTAGAGCGGGAGAAAGTAGATCAAAAGGCCTTCGTCCAGGATGTATTGGCGGTATTGGATCAGGCCATTCTGGCCTTCCACGCCATGCGGCAGACAGAGGGCGCAAGGCTCTGTGCAGATATCCACGGACGGCTGGATCAAATCGAGGCCCTCACCGAGCAGGTGGAGCGATTATCGCCTAAAACTGTGGAGGCCTACCGTGCCAAGCTGACCCAGCGGATGACCGAGGTCTTAGAGGGTGTCCCCGTAGACGAGAATCGAATCCTGGCAGAGGCGGCCATCTTTGCCGACCGGGTGGCGGTAGACGAGGAGATTACCCGGTTAAAAAGCCATGTGGATCAACTCCGGGAGCTGATGGACGGTGATGGGTCAGTGGGAAGAAAGCTGGACTTTCTGCTCCAGGAGCTCTACCGGGAGACCAACACCGTCGGATCCAAGTGTAACGACACAGAGCTGGGTAAGATCGTCATTCAACTGAAAGCGGAGATTGAAAAAATCCGCGAACAGGCCCAGAATATCGAATAGGGGGCGTTTCTATTGAAACTAATCAATATCGGGTTTGGAAACATGATCTCCCAGGGCAGACTGATTGCCATTGTCAGCCCGGAATCGGCCCCCATTAAGCGGATCATTACCGAGGCCCGGGAACGGGGCCATCTGGTGGACGCCACCTACGGCAGGCGGACACGGGCTGTCATCATTATGGACAGCGGCCACGTAATCTTATCCGCCATCCAACCGGAGACCGTAGCCGGCCGAGCGATCCACAAGAGCGGCCAGGAAGACGATCACGACGAAGCCTAACCCCCCAATTAATAGGGTAGACTACAGGGTCGGACGATAATCCGCCCGTTAAAATGAGAGGAGTACCACCGTTATGATGCTATATCCATCCATGTCCACTTTATTGGAGAAGGTCAACAGCCGCTACATGCTGGTCAACGTAGCCGCCCGCCGGGCCAGAAACATCTCCGACCGGGCGGAACAGACAGGCGCAATTCTGGACAAAAAACCCGTCTCGTCTGCCATCCAAGAGATCGCAGAAGGTCGGTTGACGATTCAGATACACAGCTAACAATGCGCAATGATCGTGTCCGCTGAAGGCGGACAATTGAAAAAAGGGGGTGCGTCGATGGACGGCCCAATTGTAAAAGTTGCCGTGTCATCGGCGACCTATGGGATTGATAAGCCCTATGATTACCTGCTCCCGGCGCATTTGGCGGAGACCGCCAAGCCAGGGATGCGGGTGATTGTTCCGTTTTCCCGTGGAAACCGCCGTGCCGAGGCGCTGATTTTATCCATAGCGGAGGAGAGCGTTTTCAATAAGCTCAAACCCGTTGACAGTGTGATCGACACAGAGCCGGTACTCACCCCGGCCCAGATCAAGTTAGCCCTCTGGATGCGGGAGCGTTTTTTTTGCACCGTCTACGACGCCGTCCGGGCCATGCTCCCCACGGGACTCTGGTATCAGATCAGATACCGCTATCGGATTGCCGACGGGCTCAATCGTCCGGCGGCCCAGGCGGCCGCCGGGGGACTGCGGGCGGCACTGGACGTGCTGGATATGCTCTTCGAGGCAAAAAAACCCGTAGAAGAGAGGGATATCCGGAAGACCCTGGGGGCCAGCGGGGCGGAAAAGGGCCTGCGCCGCCTGTTAGATACGGGGGCGGTGGTGCAACTCATCGACGAGCATCGGCGGGTACAGGATAAATTGCAAAAATTCGTCTCTTTAGCGATTCTGTCAGAAGAGGCCGTCAATCTGGCGGAGCGAAAGCGGAAAAGTGCGAAAAAACAGGCGGAGGTTTTGCATCTGCTGGCCTCTGCGGGCCAGATCAGCAGCAAGGAGCTGAGCTATTATACGGGGGCCACGGCCCAGACATTAAAGGCGATGGAACGGGCGGGCCTCATCACCATTGAGACCCGAGAGGTGTTCCGCAGACCCCAGTTGACGCCTCGGCCCGGTGCCGCAGGCAGTGCGTTGACCTCGGAGCAAGATGCCGTATATCAGGGCCTTTTGACCCTCTATCAGAAGCCAAAGCCGGAGGCGGCCCTGCTCCACGGAATCACCGGAAGCGGCAAGACGGCGGTATATCTGCACCTGATTGATCAAGTGCTCCAAGACGGCAAGACGGCCATTGTCTTAGTGCCGGAAATCGCCCTAACGCCCCAACTCATGGGGAATTTCACCGCCCAGTTCGGCGACCGGGTGGCGGTGCTCCACAGCGCATTGGGATTGGGGGAGCGGTACGACGAGTGGAAGCGGATCAAATCCGGGGCCGTATCCGTGGTAGTGGGAACTCGCTCGGCGGTGTTTGCGCCCCTGTCCAATCTGGGCGTTATCGTCATTGACGAGGAGCAGGAGTACACGTATAAATCAGAAAATGCGCCCCGGTATCACGCCAGAGATGTGGCGAAATACCGCTGTGTCCAGGAGAACGCCCTATTGCTTATGGGGTCGGCCACGCCGTCTATCGAGACGGCCTACAGTGCGAGAGGGGGGCAGGTACACGCCTTTTCCCTCACCACCCGATATAACCAGAAAGAACTGCCCCAGGTGATTATTGCAGATATGCGGGAAAATCTCAAGGCGGGGAATGCAGGGCATATCAGCTATGAACTGGAACAGGAATTGCAGCGAAATCTAAAGGCAGGGGAACAGAGCATCTTATTTCTCAACCGCCGGGGGACCAGTAATCTCCTGGTCTGCGGCGAGTGCGGGTTTACGTATACCTGTGAGAAGTGCAGTGTAGGCCTCACCTATCACAAGGCCAACGGGCGGCTTATGTGCCACTACTGCGGGGCCAGCCAACCCGCCGAGGAGGACTGCCCCGACTGCGAGGGGATTATCAAGCACGTAGGGGCGGGTACCCAGCGGATTCAAGCGGAGCTGGAGGCCCTGTTTCCGGGCCGGGAGATATTGCGAATGGACACGGACACCATCACCCCCAGCCAGAGCCATGACGACCTCCTCACCAAGTTTGAGAAAGAGAATATCCCCATCCTGATAGGCACCCAGATGGTGACCAAGGGCTTAGATTTCCCCCACGTCACCCTGGTCGGGGTCATCCTGGCGGATCAGGGATTATATATGGGCGACTACCGGGCCCAGGAGCGGACGTTTTCTCTCATCACCCAGGTGGTGGGCCGTGCGGGCCGGGGAGAGCGGGCGGGCCGTGCGGTAATCCAGACCTTTACGCCGGATCACGAGGTAATCCGTCTGGCGGCGAACCAAGATTATGACGGATTCTACGAACGGGAGATCACCATGCGCCGCCTCCAGGGCGCACCCCCGGCCATGGATCTGATCTCCATCACCTGCACGGGTCAGGACGAGACCACGGTGCTCCGCTGTGTGACGGGGGTTCGACGTACGCTCCAACGGCGGATTATGGAACTGGGGGAGGGGGCGGAGATCATCGGCCCGGCCCCGGCGGGGATTGTAAAAGTGAACAACCGCTACCGCTATCATGTCATTCTCCGGTGTAAGCAGAATAAACTGATAAGAGACTTCATCGCCCATATATTAAAACGCATACCCGCCATGAAAGAGTACCGGGGCGTATCCGTATCCGGCGATGTGAATGGATTTTGATAGATATGACTGCGCTTTCACACTTAGGTTAGGGAAATGCGAAAAAATATCTTTCTAGCAGAGGAGTAACAACACAATGGCATTGCGAAATATTTTAAAAGAGGGCGATCCCACCCTGGAAAAAGTCAGCCGCAAGGTAGAAAACTTTGACCAGCGGCTCCACGTCTTATTAGACGATATGCGGGAGACCTTAGACGATGCCGCAGGCGTTGGCCTGGCGGCCCCCCAGGTGGGGATCTTGCGCCGGGTGGCTCTGGTGTTAGATCTGGATCAAGAGACGGAGGAAGAAGATGCCCCGGTGGTGGAACTCATCAACCCGGAGATCGTGGAGGTCGAGGGGGAGATCACGGCCTACGAGGGCTGTTTAAGCATCCCCGACTTACTGGGCAAAGTGTCCAGACCTATGAAAGTGAAAGTACGGGCCCAGAATCGTACCGGTGCATTTTTTGAGATGGAGGGCGAGGGAATGACAGCCAGAGCCCTCTGCCACGAGATTGACCATTTAGACGGTCTGCTCTACACCAGATTGTGTGATGCAGTATACGACAGAGACGATCTACCAGAAGAACCAGAAGAAAGCGAGTGATTTCGTTGCGGATTTTATTTATGGGGACACCGGACTTCGCCTGTCCGTCCTTGGAGCGGTTATACGGGGCCGGATATGATATCTGCGGCGTCTTTACCCAGCCGGACAAGCCGAAAAACCGGGGGATGCAGCTTGCGCCCCCGCCGGTGAAAGTGTTGGCCGAATCCCACGGCACTCCGGTCTATCAGCCGAAAACCCTGCGGGACGGGGATGCAACCGCTCTGATCCGATCTCTGGCCCCGGAGTTGATTGTGGTGGCGGCTTACGGGAAGATTTTGCCCAAAGATATCTTGGATATTCCGCCCTATGGCTGTATTAACGTCCACGCCTCACTGCTGCCGAAATATCGGGGGGCGGCCCCCATCCAGTGGGCGGTTTTGAATGGCGATGAGACAACGGGGGTCACCATTATGCATATGGCCGAGGGCATGGACACCGGCGACATGATCGCCACACGGCAGACGGAGATCGGCCCCCGAGAGACATCCGGAGAATTATTCGAGCGTTTGAAAGACCTGGGTGCAGATCTCCTGGTGGAGACGATCCAGACCATAGCGGACGGCACGGCAACCAGAACCCCCCAGGACGATACGCAAGCGACTTTAGCACCTCTTTTGAGCCGGGACATGTCCCCTGTGAACTGGGACAGGCCAGCGGAGCAGATTATCAACCAGATCCGGGGTCTAAACCCCTGGCCCGTGGCGACAGCGGTCATAGGAGACCGGGAGTTTAAACTCTACGCCGCCCGCAAGGGCGAAGGGCGGGGGGAACCGGGCAATGTGCTCTCCACGGGCAAAGACGGCCTGGAAATGGCCTGTGGCGACGGTTCCGTGGTGATTACGGAGCTCCAGGCGCCGGGGAAAAAACGCATGGACGCCGGGGCGTACTTACGGGGGAATCCGTTGTAGGGGCCGTCGTCCCATAAAAAATCTCCTGTTCCAAGGGAGTCTGTGTATTGTTTCACTGTCGCACCGATTAAACCGCTCTGCAAGAGTTATACTACTACCATCCATGCAAGGAGGTGCATATGGCGAGACGGACGCTGTCGATTATCAGTTTTTTCGGCGAGATGATACAGACGTATCAAGTGCGGCGGGTATCCAGATCTGCGGCGGAGTTTGCGTATTTTCTCACCTTGTCCATCTTCCCGCTGCTCATCTGCGCTGTGGCGATTTTGGCCAGCTTTGAGCTCACGTTGGCGGGCCTGTTTGACAACCTCTGGGCGGAGGAAATTGTACAGGCGGTACTGGGTTACCTCAGCCATGTGGGAGAGGTGCCAAACGTCCGGATTTTGACCATTGCCATTGCGCTGATCCTCACCGCCAGCTCCGCCGCATTTCGGGCCATGGCCAAGATCATGGCGGATATGCAGGGGACGCCTCGGTATCGTGGTGTGCTGGGGTTTGCAGTCAGTTTTGTGTTTTCCCTGCTCCTGCTCTTTACCATCTATTTCTCTGTATTGATGATTACCACCGGAGCTTGGCTCATGGAGGAGGTGGAGGCCATGACGGGGATTTATGGTCTGGCGGCCATCTGGCAGAGCCTCCGATTTGTCGTGCTCTTTACAGTGGCCGTTATAGTGGTACACCTGATCTATATGTTCACAGCACCGAAAGAGCCCCGCATCCGGCACCTGCCGGGGGCGTTGTTGGCTACCCTGGCCCTGGTGGCGGGGAGTATGATCTTCTCCCTGTTCGTGGGTGCTTCGGCCCGGTATCCGCTGATTTACGGGTCTTTGGCGTCGTTTATTTTGCTGATGATCTGGTGCTATCTGTGCGGCAATATTCTTATAATCGGCAATATGTTCAATTTTGTACTGCATAGGCGGCGAGAGCGGCGAAAGGACTAGCATGGCGGGTGAAACTCCCTCCGGCAGGCTTCGCCTGCCACCTCCCTCAACTTTGAGGGAGGCCTTGGAAATCTTGCCTGATAGTCAGATTTGTGGTAATATATCCCGCAATCATACTCCCATGAAGTGAGAGGAAACACATGAGACGACTTCGGATCGTATGCGCTATATTGATATGCAAGCTGGCACGGTGGGGGCTCCGGCGATTGGGCCGGGGGGGGACGAACCTGCCCGGTAAGCTGGCGGTGCGGATTTGCCCTGATTTACTGGGCCATCTGGGGCGGCAGGTCTATACCATTGTGGTCACCGGAACCAATGGGAAGACTACGTCATCCCGCATGTTGGAGCAGTGTTTGGAAAACGCAGCGATCCCCGCCTTTTCCAACCGATCCGGGGCAAATCTCCTGACGGGGATTACGGCGGAGTTTGTGGCAAATGCCACTTGGACGGGGAAGATGCGGTTTGCCCACGCCATTATCGAATGCGACGAGGCGGCGTTCCGGCACACAGCGCCCCTGTTGGACGCTAAAATCGTGCTGATGACCAATGTGTTCCGGGATCAGTTGGACCGCTACGGGGAGATTACCCACACGTTAAACAGCATCCGGGCGGGGATTGAGCAATCCCCCCATGCCACGGTGTGCATCAATGCCGACTGCGCCATGTCCGTGGGGATGATGGCGGGGTTGCCCAATTCCGTGGAGTATTTCGGCGTGGAGACGCCTTTTTATACGGATAAAAGCGCAGGTGTGACGGAAGTCACCCGCTGTATTGCGTGCAGCCAGGACTATGTATACGAGTACAGGACATACGGACACCTGGGGGCCTATCACTGCCCTGGCTGCGGCTACAATCGGCCGAGTGCCCACGTCGCTGTGACCAAAGTGCTGGCACAGGATATTGATGAGAGCCGGATAGAAGTCCGGATCGGTGATGCCACCCATGAGGTAACCATCAATTTGCCGGGGGCGTATAACATCTATAACGCCGCCGGGGTCATGGCCGTGGCGGACGCCATGGGGCTGGGATTCGACGTCGTCGGCCCCGCACTGGCGGAATTCCGTGGCGGATTTGGCCGCATGGAGCGGTTTGAGATCGGTGGACAGACCATCCGTATGATCTTGGTGAAAAACCCCATCGGATGCAGTCAGGTGCTCCACTATCTGGTAGAGGGGCAAGACCCGGTGCTTCTGATTTTCTCCCTCAACGATAAAACTGCAGACGGGACAGATGTCTCCTGGATTTGGGACGTGGACGCAGAGGTTCTGGGGCAGATGGAAGAGCGGCTCACAGCGGTCTATTGCGCCGGTACCCGTGCCGACGATCTGGCGGTCTGGCTGAAATACGCCGGGGTGGATTCCGAGAAGATACACGTGGAATACGACGATGACAAGCTGTTAGAGATCGTAGGCAGTGCCGCTGTGCCGGTGTATATCATCCCCACCTATACGGCCATGCTGACCCTGCGGGATAAATTGGCCCGGAAATACGGCTTGGGCCAGTTTTGGGAATAGGAGATTATATGGAGTTAAAAATCTGTCACATATACCCGGATCTGCTCAATCTCTACGGCGACCGGGGAAATATTGCGGTCTTAGCCCAGCGGTGCCGGACCAGGGGGATTGATGTATCCGTCCATCCCCTGCCCCTGGGTGAGCGGGGGGATTTTTCCGAGTACGACCTCTTTTTCATCGGCGGCGGCCAAGATGCGGATCAGGCTCTGCTCTTAGATGAGATACACCAGTGGCGGGGGAGAGAGATTCAGTCCGCCATAGAGGACGGCAAGACCCTCCTGGCCATCTGCGGCGGATATCAACTGCTGGGGCACTCCTACCGGACGTGGGACGGCAAGGAGATGGACTGTATCGGCGCACTAGATTTCTACTCCGTAGGCGACGAGACCCGGATGATCGGAGATTACATGTTCCAGTGGGACGAGCCATCGGGCGGCGTCAAGGTCGTGGGATTTGAAAATCACAGCGCAAAGACCTTTTTGGGGAGCGGTGTCCGCTCCTTTGGGAAAGTCCTGGCCGGATACGGCAACAACGGAGAGGACGGTACAGAGGGGGCGCGGTATCACAACGTATTCGGCACCTACAGCCACGGGCCGCTGCTGCCGAAAAATCCAATCCTAGCGGACTGGCTGATCCGCCTGGCCTTAGAGCGCAAATACGGCACCGCAGAACTTGCGCCTCTGGACGATGCGCTGGAGGAGCGTGCCCATCGCTACATGGTGGAGCGGCTGATGAAACGGGAGGCGTAGGGGGAGAGATCTGATACGTTAGAGCGGAGGGATATGATGCAAGACGAACTGTTATTTGAAAATATGTTCACGCCGACGCTGAAGAGTTGCCGTGAATTTGTCAGTTGCGTACCCAAAGTTACTCGTGTTTATCGCATGGCTTTTATCGTGGGTGCAATATTTGTAATTCCGGCATTTATAGCACTCTTAAACCTTGAATGGATAGGAGTGGCTGTTTATCTGTTGAATGCTACGATCATTTTTCTTTTGGGCAGAATAGCAAAACCTCTCTCTTTGGCAAATCGGCTCATATCACAAGAAGAAAAGCGAGGATTAAATGCTTTTCGTGAGCGCCGGACGCAATTTTATGAAGATAGATTTGTACTGGATGACCGCATCTTTGCCTATGGGGAAATTTCAAAAGTTATAATTGCGGATATTTGCGTGTATATGAAAATGGAAGGGCAGACTGTCGTTCGGCTAAAGAAAGATGGGTTCATAACAGGCGACTTGCCCACATTTGTTACATTTATAGAACAAAGACCGGAGATGCAAGCAAAGAAAATAAAAACATACAGCGAAAAACGAAACAGAATCACATGGGGAATCGTCATTGGTGCGATATTTCTTTTGGGGATAATACTGATTTTTTGGGGAGCGGAAGACTTTTTCCATTCGGGAAGGGAAAGTTTCAACGCCACTTTTACGTGACAAAATCCCCCTTTTATGGTATGCTAAGAAAAAATAACGATAGGAGCGTTTCTATTATGCCAGATCACAACTACATCACCCGGATCGAAGATCAGGGAAGCGTCAATATTGCTGAGGAAGTCATTGCCACCATTGCCTGTGAGGCCATACGGGAAGTGGAGAGTGTGGCGGGGTTTACCTCGACCTTTGGCGGGGAGATCGCCGAGCGGTTGGGCAAGAAGCCCTATTCTCGGGGCGTGAAGATTGCCATTGAGGAAAACGAGATCACCGTGGACGCTTTCATCCTGGTACAATACGGCGCTGTGATCGCCGATGTGGCCAAGGCAGTCCAGGAGGCAGTGGCTACCGGGGTGGAGGCCATGACGGGCCTCACGGTTAAGGCGGTCAATATCACCGTTGGCGGCGTCGCCTTTGAGAAGACAAAGTAGAAATAGAGGCGTAAGGGCGGCAATATGCCGCCCGTTTTGGGTTGGAAACGAATAACGAACAGACGGGCGGTATTTTGCCGTCTCTACAAGGAGATAGCCGCACATGACAAGATCAGATGTACGGGAGATTGCAATGCACATCTCCTTTTCTCTAGGGGAAAATCCCCGTCCGGTGGGAGACGTGTTAGAACAATTGCTGGACAAATCCTATTACGAGACCCTGGCAGAAGAGGATGAACTGTACAGTGACTACCCCTCCAAGAAGCAGATCACCTACCTGCGCCAAGTGGCGGAGGGCTTGGGTGAGCACTTGGTGGAGCTGGACTTCTATATCGAAAAATACGCCCACGGCTGGAAAGTGGGGCGGATTTCCCGTGTGGCCGTGGCCATTATGCGGGTCTCCATGTACGAGGTGCTCTATGTGCCGGAAGTTCCCGGCAGTGTGGCCATCAACGAGGCCGTGGAGATGGCGAAAAAATATGAGGAACCGGACACGGTCGCCTTTATCAACGGTATCCTGGGGAGCTTTATCCGGGGTGAATTAAAGGAAGAATAGCCATGGCGGACAGGCAAATCTTTAGCGTCTCAGATTTAAACGGCAAGGTCAAAGCCCTGTTAGAAGGGGATTTGACCTTGCAAAATGTGTTGGTACAGGGAGAGCTGTCCAACTATAAAGTCTACCCCTCCGGACACCACTATTTCACCATGAAAGATGCCGAGGGCGCATTGCGCTGTGTCATGTTCAAGGGCAGTGCGTCAAAATTGGTCTTCAAGCCGGAAGACGGCATGAAAGTAGTGGCCGGCGGTCGGGTCTCCGTATTTCCCCGAGATGGGGCCTATCAGCTCTATGTGACCTCTCTGACCCTCCACGGGGCCGGGGATTTGCATGTGGCCTTTGAGCAGTTAAAAGAAAAACTCTATCGGGAGGGACTGTTTGACCAGTCCCATAAAAAGCCGATTCCAAGATATCCACAGCGGATCGCCCTTATCACTTCTGGAGCTGGGGCGGCGGTGCGGGATATGATCCGGGTGCTGGGGATGCGGTATCCTCTGGCCAAGGTCATTGTCATGCCCGTCCGGGTACAGGGGGCGGAGGCCCCGCCGGAGATTGTAGGCGCACTCCGCTACGCCAACCGATATCAGGTGGCGGATTTGATCATCACAGGCCGGGGCGGCGGTTCTATCGAAGATTTATGGGCGTTTAACGACGAGCGGGTGGCCAGGGCCATCCACGCCTCGGAGATTCCTGTGATCTCCGCCGTGGGCCACGAGCCGGATGTGACCATCGCCGACTATGTAGCGGATCTCCGGGCGGCGACGCCATCCAACGCCGCAGAGTTGGCAGTTCCCCACGTGGACGAGCTTCGGGAATCCTTAGACAGCGACTTATCCCGCATGGCGCTTGCCATCCGCCAGCGGTTGAAACTATACCGCCACCGGCTGGATCAAGCGGGGCAAAAGCCTGTCATGGCCAGTCCGGTGGGCTATATCATCCAAAAGCGGCAAGCTCTGGACCATGTGCGGGAGCGCTTGGGCGGCGTATCCGGGCGGCTCCTTGCGGCAAAGCGGGAAGAATACGTCCGGCTGGCGGCTACATTAGATGCGATGAGCCCGTTAAAAGTGCTGGGCAGGGGATATTCCGTGGTAAAACGAGGAGACGGACACGTCCTCCGCCGTGCCGAAGATGTGGAAATCGGTGAGACAATCAGCGTGGCTCTCCGAGAGGGGACGCTGCACTGTATCGTAGAGGAAAGAGGATAATAGTATGCCAAAAGCGAAGAAAAAAGAGACCTTTGAATCGGCCATTTCCCGCCTGGACGAAATCGTCAAGATATTAGAGCAGGGGGAGGCCCCATTGGACGAGGCCCTGGCCCTATTTGAGGAGGGTACCGGACTCCTGGGTGCCTGCGGCAAGCAGTTAGACGAGGCGGAACAGAAAGTCGTGCGGCTGATGAAAGGCGAAGACGGCGGCCCCGTCCAACGCCCCTTTGACGAAACGGAGTAGGCCGATGAAACAGTGGTATCATGCCCATGTAGATCAGATTGAGGCGTATTTATCTGCCTGTTTTCAAGGGGATCGCCCCTGGCAGGTGCTCTATGAGGCCATGCGCTACAGCCTTTTGGGCGGCGGCAAGCGGATACGGCCTGTTTTGACATTGGAGTTTAGCCGTATCGTCGGCGGGGAACCGGAAAAAGCGTTGCCCTTTGCGGCGGCCATTGAAATGATCCACACCTATTCCCTTGCCCACGACGATCTGCCGTCTATGGACAACGACGATCTGCGCCGGGGGAGGCCCACCTGTCATATCCAGTTTGACGAGGCCACGGCCATCCTGGCGGGAGACGCCCTCCAAGCGGCGGCGTTCCGGGAGGTCTTATCAGCCGATCTGCCGGAGGATGTCCGCTGCCGGGCGGGGCTGATCTTAGCCCGGGCCGCCGGAGAGGACGGCATGGTGGCGGGTCAGGTATTGGATCTGGCAGGGGAGACCAGACCCCTCACGGCGGAGGAGCTGGAGCAAGTCCACAAGCATAAGACGGCGGCTCTGATTCAAGCGGCGGCCACATTGGGCGTTATCGCCGGCGGCGGCACGGAGGCCCAGATCGGTGCGGCCAACCGTTTCGCCAAAGCCCTGGGGATCGCATTTCAGATCAGAGACGACATCTTAGATTTTGAAGGCGATGTGGCCCAACTGGGCAAGCCAATCGGCTCCGACGTGGACTCCGGCAAGACTACTTTTGTCACCCTCTACGGCTTAGACCGGGCAAAAGAGATGCTACAAGAACAGACCAAAGCCGCCAAAGCCGCCCTCGTCGGTGCATTTGACGATATAGACGGATTGTTATGGCTATCGGATTGGTTGTTGGAGCGGAAGTATTAGTGGGTTCCTGGGGATGAATATGTTTGCGTATTATTACAATAATCTGGTGAATTTGCACGATCCGACGGGGTATATGGCCTGTGCGTGTAGTTTTGGGCAGGATATCATTTTGGATGATGGTGACATGATATAGAAAAAGAACTCGCTTCTCTGAAAATAATTGACATCTTCAGGAAATTAGTGTATGATAATATTCACTCGTTGATACAACCCTGCCCAGAGGACACATGGGGCTGCGTTGTATTCATGTATTTTGCTTTACTAAAGTAACATAGGAGGTAGCAACATGATGGGCACCTTTCCCCCCGGTCATTTTTCTTCTTTCGACACTTTAATTTTGATTTTTCGACAATTCTTCCACAGCATAGCCTCTTTGGTTCCACGGGCATAGCCCGTGGTTTTCCTTGTTTGACAATAATAAGAGCGGCTACATTGTAGCCGCTCTCGCTTGTGCTGTACTTGCAAGGATTTCTAAGGGCATATCATAGCTCTTTCCGCACAAAAATACGTCTCAAAAACGAAAAAACAAGCGAATCCCGTCACAGAAATGTGGCGGGGTTCGTTTGCAGGGGGCATTTACTTCATGTCCTATTAGGAAATGTTGAAAAAGAAAATTGACAAGCCTAGTATTGTAGCATACAATACAGGTAGGCGTTGCCAATACGGTAGGCGGTTAGCCAATACCCTCCGAAAGGAGGTGAGGCCCTTGTCAGTGTTCGAAGCGATAACATTAATGCTTGCTTTTGCAGTGTTGATTATAAAGCTGATAGAATACATAGACAAAAGGAAATAACCGCCCAGTCCTGCAAAAACTAGCGGTTATTTCTTAATGACTTTCTATTTTCCAGGCTAACCGTTTACCGGCAACGCCTTTTGTAATTACAGTATAGCGCCTATTGCGGGATTTGTCAATCCCGTTTTATCCGGGAACCCCCTCCGCTGGCATGACGGGACAGAGTTCGCCTGGACCCGTGGCCGCCAATTGATCCATGCGCAGAACCCGGAAGCAGGGCTGGACGTATCGTTCACCTATGACCAAAACGGCATCCGCACGGGCAAGACGGTAGAGCGCAACGGCGTAATCACAGAGCACACGTTCTACACCCAAAACGGCCGCCTTGTGGGTGAAATCCGCCGCAATGCCAACGGTGAGATAAGAAGTAGGAGGGATAGACATGGGATCATGGGGTGCAAAACTATACCAAAATGACGATGCGTTAGATGTTCGAGATCAGTTTAAGGATTTGCTGCGCAGAGGAAAGACATCAGCAGAGATTACAGAAGAATTGATTGAGGCATTTGGTGATGTGTTGGATAATCCATATATTGGCCCAAACTTTTGGTTCGCTTTGGCGGACACGCAGTGGGGGTTGGGGCGCTTGCAACCAAGGGTAAAGAAACAGGCGCTCGCATGGCTGGATAAAGGCGGCGATCTGGAGATATGGAAAGTGGAAAATCCAAAAGAGGCCGTTGTACGTGGAAAAGTACTACAGGAATTAAGGGTGAAAATAAATTCTCCACAACCACCAGAAAAGAAAATTTCACAGTATCGCCTATATCAATGTGAATGGAATTTTGGAGATGTGTTTGCCTATCAAATGGAAAGCGATTTGGCAAAAGAGGAAGGATTTTATGGCCGATATTTCCTAATTCAAAAAGTGGATGAGGACATCTGGCATCCGGGACATGTTGTCCCAATTGTTCGTGCAAAATTTACGCTAGACGACACCCTCCCTACATGCACAAATGAATTTGACAAGCTAGAATACATACAAATTTCCGCTTGGTGCACAGACGAAGTGCGAAGAAAAAAAGTGGAGGGAGTAGAAATTGATGAGCGCCGGTTTTTTCCACCAATAAGAAAAGAGGCGTGGATGGAGACAGATGAATATGGATTTTTGCCGACATTTAAATTCAAAATGCTGAATACGTCAAAAAGAACCATACCATCAAAGCTTGTCTTTGTGGGTAATTTCCCGAATGCGGTACCTCCTAAGATAGAGTATGTTCCGGATGATAAAATTAGCTTGGGGGCATTTGACTGGAAGAACTCCCACAATGCAGTGGAAACACGTTTAATTAAGAATTATTTCTATTACAATCTACGTCAGGGCAGTGTGTATACAGAGGCTGAACTAAAATCTTGAGGAGAGCATTGCTACAACAATGAAATTAAAAATTTGGATAGTGATAGCAATAGGGATACTGCTACTGGTATCAATTATCTCCCTTGTTGTTGTTCTTAGAAAAACGGCATTTTTGACACAAAGGCTGGATAATGTAACGTATGTAATAATTACACAAATGGAGCTGAATGAAAACAATTGGCAGGTAGAAGGTACGAGTATAACATTGACCGACAGGCAGGTGATTGAGAAAATTTTTAATGCGATTCAATCCACAAAGGGGCGAAGGGTGTTGCCAAGCCCCACTGGGGGTCCGGGAGGTGACCCCTCATGGATTCTTCGCGTTCATTATCAAAATGGGGAAATCGACGAAATAAATTTGTTTGACCAAGCTTTTTTCAGGCGCTTCCCCACGAGCGGTCTTGCGGGTGATTCTGGATATGTTTTGGGAATAAACGCAGAGTTGAGGGCATTAATAGAAGAATTATTCATTGCTGTGGGCATCAAAAACTTCATCTGTCACTAAAGACAAGCATTCTAACGCTAAAAAAGTAGCCGAACCCCGCCAATGTAGTGGTGACCACCGTTGCGCCTGGACAGGCGAGAATGTGAGACGCCGCCCTGGATAGGGGCGGGGTGTGGGAGGATATAAAAAGAGGAGGCATTGAATGATACGGATAACAAGGGAAGCATATGGAAATGAATTTAGATCTTATAAAATATTCATTGACGGCGTAAACCGTGGTAAAATAAAAGTGGGGGAAACAAAAGAATATTCGGTTGAAAATGGTAGGCACACTGTTCATGCGGAAATAGATGGGTACAGAAGCAATGAGCTCTGTGTCAATGTTGAAAATTCCATAATAGATATTGAGGTTGGTACGAATGTGAAAGGGCGGGAACATGCGCAAGCTTTAGAGTATGCGATTTATGGGAAAAATGACTACCTATTTTTAAGAAAAAAGAAGACTGTGAGTACCAACATAGGAGAATCAGAAACGGCCATAGAAGACTCGGAGGAGGAACAACTGAATAATGCGGACTCATTGGGAGAGTCGCAAGAGGTCAAAAATATAAAAAATGCGCTTGAAAAAATGCAAAGGGCAGCAAGAAATTCGGTTATTGCAATGGTGGCCTTTGCCGGAATCAATGTCTTTCTCGGGCTTGCGTTGTCATTTTCGCCGGCTCTTTTAGACAGGCTACTTTTTTTGGCGGTCAGTTCTGTGCCACTCTTTTTCGGCTTAGTGTATCTCGTGTTGTCAATTGGTTTGCAACGACGCAGCAGAGTTGTTGCAATCGTTGCGGTGATTGTGCATTTCATAGATTCGGTGCTGTTCTTTATGTCTGGACTTGGAAACGTAAGCACTATCAATATTGGCCTCCGTTCTGTTTTTGTGCTGATGCTTTTGGGCGGTCTAGCGGCCACTTTTAGCTATCACGCATTGAAGAAAAAATATGAGGTAACGACTGACAATGAAATATCTGCGCTGATACTGGAGAGCAAACCAAGCGTGAAAAAGGCACAAGTTATAATTTGCACAATCATTGGTGCTATCGGAATTGGCACATTAGTCGGCTCTATGATCCTGTAAGGACTGTGGGCATCAAAAATCCCCTAATGTCTAATACAAAAACCCCAGCGCTCCCACACGGTGGGGAGCGCTGGGGTTCCCTACGCTATCCGGAAAATTTCTGTTTCGTCTGCTGGACTTTGTTCTGATCCGCCTGTTCTATCTGATACCAGCCGTTGCTCTGCAAGCTGCAAAACAGATCGGCCTGAATCCGGTGCTCTTCGTCCAAGATGTTGAGCATAGTACTGCGGAGCTGTTCGTTGACACACTCGCCGGCGAAGGTGTTATAGCTGGCGGTGGCGTGTTTCTGGCTGGAGAGACAGTCTAACAAAATTTCCTTTTCCGTCATCAATTGGGCGCATTGGTTTGGATTTGCCATGGGTGATCCCTCCTACTGTAAGAACGCCATAAGCGCATTCACGTGTTGTTGGTGTGTTGCGGCCATAGTCTCCAGGTCTTTCCGGATTTTTTCGTCATTACACAGATGGGACATAGCCTGATATTTCTTCACAAGGTTCTGCTCTGAACTCAACTGGTCATCTAAAGCCGTGAGCTCTTTGCTGGTCAAATTTGGCATTTGATTCTCTCCTCTTCGTCCGTGTTGTATTCGTTTGGGTCACGAACACACGCTTAGTATGTCACGGACTGTGTGCATCTATTCCGTATGATCCAACCAAATTTCCATTTTTTATTTGAAACACCAGGTAAGAGCTCCCATCAATCTCCGCCGACTGACCAAAGCAGAAGATTGGCATGAGGGGGAAAGGCGTCCCGACTGTAAAGGGGACGGCCAGTTCCGTGAGTTCTCGCTGTCTGCGGATCATGGCCCCTGTGACCGACTGGCTTGCCGCCTGTAGCTCCGGATCGGCAAACAGGGCGCTGAGATCGGTGACGGGTGCCCAGACCGGGTCTGGCTCCAGCGGCTCCCGCCCGGCGACAGGGGTCCAGGCGGGAGAGGTGTTCTGGGGCGGCTCTGGGGGCGCCGGATAGGGATCCACATCGTCTACATCTGCGTCGGAGAAGATGAAATCGGGCTCCCGCCCGCCCGGTTCGAGAGTTGGCTCCGGGGGCGGGTCAATTGGTGTGGGCGTTGACTTCGGCTCTGAGACGGGCATTGGCTCCGGTGCGGGTGCCGGTTCTGGGACAGGGAGCGGCTCTGCCGGAATATCCGGCTCTGGAATCGGAGGCGGCAGCGGTGCAGATGCGGGGATAAACAGGGACGCAGGTTCCGGTACAAGTACAGGCGGCAGTTCCGATACAGGCTCCGGCTCCAGCGGTATGACTGGTTTGGGCGGCGTTGTCTCCGGCTCGGATACAACTTCCGGTTTCGATTCCGGCACGACTTTCGGCTCCGGCGGGGCTGGCTGCTTGATCGGGGCGGGGAGGACGTCCTGCTTTGTGACGAGACGGCAGCCGTCAATGGTGTGCAGACCTTTCGTTTGCAAATCGTGTCTGCTATAGGACTTGCGGAACCGCAGCTTATCCCCGTCGGGGAACAGGACGCCTAAGACCACATAGCGCTCCCCGCACAGGATCGCCAGGCGCAGTACTTCACCACCGGCCACGACGCATACACAAGAAAATTGAACTTTCAACCCCGCCTGAGATACGGTCAGTTTGCCGACTTTCGTACCTCCGTATTCCACGGCGTATTCGCCGAGCATTTCATGGTTCATCATATATTCCCCCAGACATAGAATGGTTGAGAGCGTTGCAGAAAAAGAGTTTGTCTTGTATTTTCCCCGCCGAAGGCGGGGGAAAACACGGAGAATCGCTCTAAAGGCAACACTTCCGAATCGTTACAGTATGTCTATGTGGGGAGAGAATGTCCCTATGCGAAAAGAAAATATAACACTTGACGTAGAGCAGACATTTTGTTAAAATACATACCAACGGTTGGTTTTTTGAATTTGCTTGAGGAGGACAGCCCCATGACAAAAAAATATAACCCAAAGCAAACGGTCGAAAAAATTCTATCTACTTCAGCCACACTTTTCGCAGAGAAGGGGTATGATAAAACCAGTATGCAGGATATTGTGAATGCGCTGGGCATGTCAAAAGGGGCCATTTTTCACCACTTCAAGTCAAAGGAAGACGTGCTCAATGCGGTCATGGAGGAACAGTTTAAACAGGTAACAGAGCGCATGAGAAACTGGCTCGTCGAGGCGAAGGGGTTGACTGCTAAGGAAAAGCTAAGTGTGTTGCTCATGCGGAATTTAACAGACGATGCGACGGTGATAGAGGCCAACAATGTCGTCGTAACCATGACGGGAAGTCCGCAACTCATCTTGGCGATTATGCAGGGTAATCTGAAAAAATCCGCCCCGATTATGGCGGATATGTTGCGGGAAGGCATAGCGGACGGGAGCATCACCACAGCGTTCCCAGATGAGTGCGCAGAAGTGTTCTTACTGCTCTTTAACATTTGGTGCGACACCTATGTGTTTGAAGGCGATCTGTCCGCCGTCCGCAAGCGGCTTGAATTTCTGCAAACACTTATGAGGCAAGTAGGCGCTGATATCGTCACGGATGGAATTATAGATGCGACGATGAAAGTTATAGAAAACTTAAACTTGGAGGTCGCAAAGTGGACAACACAGAGCAAGTAGCAAGTAAATTATGGAATAGAAATTTTTCCCTCCTGGTAATCGGGCAGATTATTTCTGTATTTGGCAATATGGTGCTCAATTTCGCCCTGCCGCTCTATATATTAGACGTCAGCGGGTCGCCCGCCCTGTTTGGCGTGGTCGTGGGGTTGCCGTTTGTATCGCTTCTCATCCTATCTCCCATAGGCGGCATCATGGCGGACCGGTTAAAGAAACAGCGGATTCTCTTTTGGCTCGACGTGACCGCAACTGGGATTGTCGTGTTGTATATGCTCCTCAGCGGACTGTTGACGGCGCTTGTACCCATTGTGATCGTAAAACTCCTGGCGCTAAACGCCGTCCAGGGGATGTATATGCCCACTGTAGAGGCCAGTATCCCGGCGCTTGTGCCGTCTGAGCGGCTGGTGCCGGCCAATTCCGTGATCGGGAGTATCAATGCGCTCTCAAATCTGGCCGCCCCCGCTGTGGCCGGGATCCTCTTGGGCAGGTTTGGGCTGTTTCCCATTTTGATCGTCGGCGCTGTATGTTTTGCCCTTACGGCGATTATGGATTTGATGATCCGCATCCCGTACAAAAAGCAACAGGCCCACGAAAGTATTGTGAAAATGGTGAAGAGTGATATGTCCCAAGCGTTTCACTTTGCGGTGAGAGAAGAGCCAATCCTGGCGAAGCTGGCCGTGATTATGTTTTTATTTATCATGACCATCGCTGCTGTTATATTGGTGGGACTCCCTGTCCTCATTACGCAGGCTCTGGGCATGGACATGGAATACGCAGGTATGAGCAAAGGCATCAGCGTGATCGGGGTGCTGATCGGCAGTGCAATCGCCGGCGCCTTGGGAGAGCGGCTCACAATCAATCGGATTTTTCTGCCCATCTTTTTGTGCTGTATGACGCTGATACCTATCGGCCTGGTTTTTCTGTTCGACACGGCGCCTTTTACCGCTTACGTGATTATCACAGCCGCAAGTACACTCACATTTATGACGGGGCAACTGTTTCAGATTCCGGTGTGGGCCTATATTCAAAAAGTGACGCCGACGGAGCTTGTGGGAAAAGTATTCTCTCTGGTGGTAATATTCCCATTTTTGGCAAATGGGCTGGGACACCTTCTGTTCGGAGCGTTATTTGAACAATTTTACATGGTGCCGTGGCTTGTGATCTTTGTCGCCGCATTCCTGGCCGGTGTGGTCGCCTTGTACTCACGCAAGCATTTTAATATAGTTGCAAAATAGGCAATCTAAGCTATGTATAGCACAAGGCTAGAGAGATGAAAAACACATTTCTCTAGCCTTGTTGTGTAATCTGCCTTTAAAGAAGAATCCTAGAACGATTCGACGTAAATCATCTCCACGACTTTTTCGTCGAAGGGGATGGGGGCGCAGCCCAGAAGTCCGGTGAGGCCGGGGGTCTCAAAGGTCAACTGGACGAGACGGGGGACGTCCGCCTTTGTAAAGCCGATATCGGCCAGGGTCTCTTTGATTCCAACGGTTCCGAGCCATGTCCGCATTCCATCGGCGGCCTTTTGGGCCTCGCCGGGGGCTCCGGTCAGGCCGGGTATGATGGGAGCCAGGAGATCGGCCAGGATTGCGCCGGAGGCGGGATAAATGGCCTTGATAATCGCCGGGAGCAGGACGGCCAGACCGAGGCCGTGGGACAATTCCGGACGAATGCCGCTCAGTGGATGCTCCAATGCATGGGTGAAGTGGAGCAGGCCGTTATCGAAGCTGGTGCCTGCGATCATAGCGGCGTACGTCAGAAAATAGCGGGCTTCCAGATCCTTTGGATTTTCTAACGCCACGGGCAGATACTTGGCGACCAGGGTCATTACCTCACGGCCCAGGGTGATGGCAAAGGGGTTATTGAGCACTGTCGTAGCCGCCTCGACCACGTGGTTGACCGCATCGACGGTGACGTAGCTGGTCTGGTGGGCCGGGAGGGTCGTCATAAGGGCCGGATCGTCAATGGAGTAGAAGGGGTAGATGCAGTCATAGGCGATGGCCGGTTTGTAGTCTTTTTCCGGGATGGTGACCACGGCGAAACGGTTGATTTCACTGCCTGTGCCGTGGGTCAGGTTGATGGCCACGAAGGGCACGGCCTTTTCAGGGGAAAACTTCGCCTCATAGAGCTCTTGGCAAGTCTTGTCCGTGTACTCCAATAGGATGGCGGCGCTCTTCCCGGCGTCAATGGGGCTGCCGCCGCCGATGGCGATGACCGCTTTTGCGCCTGCGGCTTTCGCCTCCCTAACGGCCTCGTCCACTTGCTGGGTCTCCGGATTGGGCTGTACTTTGTTGTAGAGGACATATTTGATGCCGTGGTTGCCCAGCGCTTTCGTCACGTGATCCCACGCACCGGTTTTTGCGTAGGCGGCCTTACCCGTCATAACGATGACGCTGTCAACGCCTTTTGCCTTTAGTTCTCCTGCGATGAAATCCATTTTTTCAATCGCCCCAACGCCTAGAAATACACGGGCTCCGCCGATGATTGTGCTCACATTGTTGATGTTAATTCCTTGTTCCCAAGACATACTTGATTCCTCCTTGTATTATAATTGGACGCCCCTAGTATACCAGTTTGTGAAAGAAAAGACAAGGAGTTGAGAGAAATAATTACACCTCGGCTGTTTGAGAAACCAAACACAGCCATATGTCCCTCAATAGGCACATTAGTGCCTCCTTGTGCTCGCCCGCCCACGCTTTAGCTTACACCACTCCATGTCGCATAAGCTCACCATGTAGCATTTTTGCTTTAAAAAAGCGGTGCTTTTTCTTATCTGTATGCAGGATGATAAAAAACTTGCCTATTTTACATTGTGTTATATCCGCATACGGTATAGCATTGATCGTTCCCCACACTCTAGTAAATCCTGTCTCCCAAGTAAATCCATTTCTTCTAAAGAAGATATTGTATGTTTTTTCAAAAAACCATGAAAATATAAAAGCCACAAGAACAATTCCAAGCGAAACAATACCCAGAGTCAACAATAGCCATGTTTCTTCTCTTGTTCCGAGATTGGCACCGTAATATAATCCTTGCATTAACAAGCTAATGGTCAGACAAGCTATGAAAATAGTATAATATATATTTCTCTCTGTTCTCGACATTTTGATTGCTTCTGTTTGCTCTCCGTTCACATGTAGATTCAGTTTTTCAAGCAAATCTCCAATTCCAACCATTGTCCAGTAGGACAATTTTATCTTGCGTTCATCGGTCTCAATTAAAATCCGCCCTGTTTCCTTATATTGATGAATACATTCATACGGCACTTCATAAATGTCTCTTAGAATGTTTCGGTATTCAAAATGGTCGTCTTCCAGAGTAATCCGAACATTGAGATAATCAGGAATTAAATATAGGCCCGGCAAAGAAAAGAGTATTGCCGTAAACGTTATCTCTCGCCAAAATCCTCTATAAAGGTCTAGAAATATAAGTGGTATAGCAATAGTCACATATAAAAATATCCATATCCAAATTTTAACTTTTCCATTCCGAATTGGAGCACCTTTTTTTCTCTTCATAGCAGCATTTTGGGGAGATAATCGAAACCAGATAAGAAATAGTGTACTTATTAATGCAACAAACCCATCTGCAAAATAACTTGTAAAAAAATATGTCATATGACCCCTCGTTCCTACAATAATAATTCTTGCAGTTTATCATATAATTGGATATTGTTGTCCACGCTTGCACCTCCCTAAACCCCGCCCTTCTCATTCTTCTCCTTCAAATTCCCCTTCACCCCATGGCGTTGATCCAATTCCGCCTGGATATCTTGCGGCGTAACCCCCTGATTGTGCATGAGAACCAACAGATGATACGCCAGATCGGAGATCTCATCCACCAGTCCGGCCCCATCGCTGTTTTTCGCCGCAATGATGGTCTCCGCCGCCTCTTCGCCGATTTTTTTGCAGATTTTGTCCAGTCCCTGATCGAATAGATAATTCGTATAGGACTTTTCCTGGGGATTCTCCCGCCGATCCAGAATCTGCGCCCAGAGGCGATCCAATACGCCGAACTGACCGGGTTCCTTGTCGCCGAAGCAGCTATAGCTCCCCGTGTGACAGGCGCCGGCGCCGACCTGTTCCACTTGAATCAGAAGGGTATCCCGGTCGCAGTCCCAGGACATGGTCATAATCCGCTGGACATTGCCGGAGGTGCCGCCTTTGCGCCAGAGTTCCTGGCGGCTTCTGGACCAGAAGCAGGTATAGCCGCTTTGCATCATATCATCATAGCTCTCTTGGTTGACATAAGCAAGCATTAACACCCGGCCCGTATAATAATCCTGCACAATGGCGGGGAGTAAACCCTCTATCTGCATGGGATTCCCTCCTGTCTCATGGCGGCCTTGACCTGGCCTACAGTGGCCTTGCCGTAGTGGAATAAGCTGGCCACAAGGGCCGCATCGCAATGGGTCTCTTGGAATACGTCAATAATATCTTGGATTTTCCCGCAGCCGCCGCTGGCGATGACGGGGATGTTCACCGCATCACAGACGGCTTTTGTCATGGGGATATCGTATCCATCCTGAGTGCCGTCGCCGGACATGGAGGTGAAGAGAATCTCTCCCGCACCCAGGGCCTCACACTGCTTGGCCCAGTCTGCGATATCCAGCCCAGTGCCTTTCGTCCCGCCGCCGATGACGACGTCTCTGCCGTTGCCGTCAATGGCCGCCACCACCCGATCCGATCCAAAGGCCTGGCTCACTTCCCGGATCAACGCCGGGCGCAACACCGCCGCAGAGTTGATGGATACTTTGGACGCACCGCACTCCAAAGCCTTGCCGAACTCCCCCACTGTGCGGATTCCGCCGCCTAAGGTGAGAGGGACGGACAGGGTTTCCCTGGCCCGTTTGAGCAGATCGTACATGGTCTCCCGCCCTTCGTTGGTGGCGGTGATATCCAGCAGGACGATCTCATCTGCGCCCTGCTTCTCATAGGCCAGGGCGATTTCAATGGGGTCGCCGATATCTGTCAGATTGACAAAATTGACGCCTTTCACAACTCGGCCGTTGACCGTGTCCAGGCAGGGGATAATTCGTTTTCCCAGCAGTTTCTTCAAATCCACCCGGCCCTCATAGTAGGCTTTGCCCACGATGACGCCGTAGTATTTCCCGGCTTTTTGGATATCCGCCTCGGCACTCACCCCGCCGGAGACCACTATGTTCACATCTTGAATTTTCTCATACATGTCCCAGTTGGGGGAGGTGAGAGTGCCGTCCTTGGCAATATCTGTTGCGACAATATATTCCACACCCAGGGCCTTGAGCTGGTCGATAAAAGCCAGATAATCAATGCCGCTGTCCTGGAGCCAGCCGGAGACAGCCACTTTGCCGTCCCGCACATCCACGCCGACCACAATTCGCCGGGGGCCGTGTTTGGTGATCATCTCCCGGACAAAATCTGGATTTTTCACGGAGACTGTTCCCAGGATCACCCGGTCAACCCCGATCTGATCCAGATAGAGGGCCACGGTCTCCGCTGTGCGGATTCCGCCCCCCACTTGGATGGGGATATTAATCCGTTCCCGGATCTCACGGATGGTGTTCAGGTTGGCCGTACTGCCGTCCTTGGCGCCGTCCAAGTCTACGATGTGCAAATATTTGGCACCCATCTTCGCAAACGATTCCGCAAGGGCAACCGGGTCTCGGCTATAGACCGTCTTTTGCCCGTAATCCCCTTGATAGAGCCGCACCGCCTCGCCGTTTTGGAGGTCAATGGCCGGGATAATCAGCATTTAGAGCACCCCTTTCGTAGAGGGGATCCCCTCACCGGAGATCAAAATCGCTTGGCCCAGGGCCTCGCCGAAGGCTTTGAACATGGCCTCGATCATGTGGTGGGTGTTGTGGCCATAGGCCAGATTGATATGCAGGGTGATCCCGCTGTGGAGGGCCACGGCACGGAAGAACTCCTCTGTCAGCTCTGTCTCAAAATCTCCCGCTTTTTGGGCCGAAAACCGGGCGTTGAAAACCAGATAGGGCCGCCCGGAGATGTCCAGCACGCAGTTGACCAACGCCTCATCCATGGGGATGGCGGCAGAGCCAAAGCGGCGGATGCCGTCTTTATCGCCCAAGGCTTGCCCCATGGCCTGGCCCAGGGCGATGCCCATATCTTCCACGGTGTGGTGCCCGTCCACTTGGAGGTCGCCTTTACACGTCACATGGAGGGTGATCCCGGCTCGGAAGGCAAAGGCGGTCAGCATGTGGTCAAAAAATCCGATGCCAGTGTTGATCTGCCCCTCGCCCCGCCGGTCCAGGTTGATCTTGATCTTAATATCGGTCTCTTTGGTGGTTCGTTCTAAAACTGTTTCACGCATGATAAAAACGCCTCCATTTCTTCGTCTGTGCCAATCGTCACCCGCAAAAACTGATCCAGCCGGGGTTTATTCCAATAGCGCACCAGAATCTTGCGTTCCAATAAGAAGTCATACAGTGCTTTGGCCCGTTCGGCTCTTATAAATAAAAAGTTCGTCTGAGAGGGGAGAGAGGAATGTCCAAGTTCACATAATCTATGTGCAATTTGCTCTCTCGTCTGGATGATGCGATTTCGTGTCCCGTCCCAATAGGCCCTATCGGAGATGGCCGCCGCTGCGGCCATTTGGGCCAGCATGTCCAGGGGATAGGAGTTAAAGGCATTTTTCATCCGCTGGAGGCCGTCTATGAGGTGGGGTTGTCCCACGGCGTAGCCCACCCGCAACCCTGCCAGAGAGTGGGACTTGGAGAACGTACGGATCACCAGCAGATTTTCGTATTTCTCTACGAGCCTCACGGCGCTCTCTACAGCGGCGAAGTCAATATACGCCTCATCTACAATGACCGCACCGTCTGGGTTCTGCTGTATAATCGTCTCAATCTCGTCCAATGTGAGCGCAATTCCCGTGGGGGCGTTGGGGTTGGCCAAGATCACGCCGTCAGCGCCCTTGTAATCGGCGGGATCAACGGTGTAATCCATCTGGAGGGGTTGGATCGTCGTCCCGGCGTCATACATCTCGGCCCAGACAGGGTAGAATCCGTAGGAGATGTCCGGCGTCATCACATTGGTTTTGCCGGAGAAAAATCCGCCGAAGGCAAAGGCCAATACTTCATCGGAGCTGTTGGCGGCAAAGATATGGTCAGCCGAAACATCCAAGTGTGCACTAATATATTGACATAATATATTGCTGTCTCCATCCGGGTATAGGCGCAATTGTGTGATATCTACATTGTGAATGGCCTCCGACACCTGGGGGGAGGGGGGATAGGGGTTTTCGTTGGTGTTGAGTTTGATCCATCCCGGCTCCTGGGGCTGTATGCCCGCCGCATAGGGGGTTAAGCTCTTGGCTTTTTCGCTTAGATACTTATGCACTGTGAATCACTCCTCGAATCGTACTTTCACACTGTTTGCGTGGGCGTCTAAGCCCTCTAATTGGGCGAATTTCATCACATCGTCTTTGAAGTCCGCCAGGACTTCACGGGGATAGTAGCTGTAGGAACTCCATTTGACGAAATCCTGCACCCCCAGGGGGGAGTAAAACTTAGCAGTGCCGCCGGTAGGGAGGACGTGATTCGTCCCGCTCATATAATCGCCCAGGGCCTCCGGCGTGTGTTCGCCCAAGAAAATCGACCCTGCATTTTTCACTTTGGGGAGCTTCTCCAGGGGATTTTCCGTCAAAATCTCCAAGTGCTCCGGAGCGATCTCGTTGGAGAGATCAAATGCCTCGTCTAAATCCTGCACCAGAATCGCCGCACCGTATTGGGTCAGAGAGGTTTCAATCATCTCCCGGCGGCTCAAAGTTCCAATCTGCCGTTGGAGTTCTTGTTCCGTCTCTTCGATGAGTCTCTCGCTGGTGGTGATTAAAATAGAACTGGCCAACTCGTCGTGCTCCGCCTGGCCCATGAGGTCGGCTGCGATGTACTTTGGATTTGCCGTCTCGTCGGCGATGATTAGAATCTCCGACGGCCCCGCCACCATGTCGATATCCACCTGGCCGTAGACCAGGCGCTTGGCTGTAGCCACATAGGCGTTGCCCGGCCCTACGATTTTATCCACTTTGGGGATGGTCTCCGTGCCGTAGGCCGCCGCTCCAATGGCCTGTGCGCCGCCGATTTTATAGATGGTATGAATCCCCGAACAGGCCGCCGTGACAAGGATCTCGTCTTGGATTGTTCCGTCGGCCTTCACCGGGGTGAACATGACAATCTCCGGCACCCCCGCCAGGAGCGCCGGGATGGAGTTCATCAATACCGTAGAGGGATAGGCGGCAGTCCCGCCGGGGACGTAGAGGGCCACCCGCTGGAGGGGGCGGACAATCTGGCCCATAATCACGCCGTTGTCCTCGAACATATTCCAGGATTTTTCTATTTGCCTGGAATGAAACTCGCAGATTTGATTTCTGGCCCGCTGCTCCAGTTCCATAAAGTCGTCCCCCACGTTGCGGAGGGCCTGCTTGATCTCCTCCTCAGTGACAGTGAGACACGCTCCCGTATATCCGTCCAGTTCTCTGACATATTTGGCCACGGCTTGATCTCCGTTGGCTCTCACATCTGTCAGAATTGCCTGGACGGTATCCAAGACGTCTGCGCCGACCTCGGCCTGTCTGCTTTTGATCTTTGTCAGGTCTCTATGCAATCGCATCTCGCAACCTCTCAATCACAGCGCCTACGTTTTCGTCATATTTCAAGGCCGCACGGCTGACTAGGAGCTTTGTCTGGATGGGCATGGCCTCCTCGAAGATAATCAGGCCGTTTTCCGTCAATGCCCGCCCGGTCTCTACGATGTCGAAGATCACGTCTACCCCCGTGTGTTTGGGCATGATCTCCGAGGAGCCGTTGATGGTGATAATATCCACGATCATGTCTTTGGCTGCAAAGTATCTGGACGCAATGTTAGGGTGCTGGGTGGCCACTTCCAGCACTTTTTCGTGGTTGGTCTTGCACTTCTCATAAAAATCCTGCCGCTCCGGCAATCCTGCGACACAAAAGCGGGTGTTGCCGCAGAGCACCAGGTCGGGAAGGAGGTCGCTCTTAAAGTTGTCGCCCCGCATAGAGCTGTTGGCCGTTACACTGGACAGCTCATACTCCCGGTAGCAGTCAAAAGCGGCGATGCCCATATCCGCCCAGTTCTTGTCCACGTACTGGGGGATATCTGCGATGCGGACAAGGAGGAAAACCGCCGTCTCGTCATCGGTCACAAATTCTAATTGCTTGCGCTGTTTTTTGGCGATCTCCTGTTCCAACGCAGTGGAACCGTATCCGGCCCGCTTGAACACCTCATAGGCCTTGCCCAAAAGCCGCTGTCCCTTTGGTAGTGCGATTACGATTTTTCTCATGTTTCAATACCGCCTTTCTTATATATCACCCATTCGCCAACATGGCGATAGCCGCCTCCAGCGCATCGCCTGTCACCCAAACATCGGGTTGAAACCCGACCCCTTCGGCAAAGTGTCCCTGGGGATGTAAATGTATACTCCGCCCAAGGCTAAACGGAATGCCAGAGTTTGGCATCCGCAGAAGCGGATAAGCCATATCGGATATCAGGACTCCTGCTGTATTTTGCCCAATAACTAATGTGTTCTCCACGTTAAAAGCGAGATCCGCAAAAGCATCTCCGGCCGATCCGGTGTGCCGATCTACAAGCAGGATTAAAACCTGCTCCCGTTCTACAATATGACGTTCCGTGAGGTTCCTGACAGGAAACCCGTTTATAATGCTGCCTTCATACCGGAGGACCTCAAGATTTTCCCGGTCTTCGCATGAAAAATAATATGGATTTGTTTCCGGTGCGTCACCCCAAGGCATCCACGGGTATTCAAGCTCTATATCCCAGTTGTGCAACTGGATGAAGTTTTCGTGCACAATTTCTCCGGTGAGCAGATACATCCATTTTTGGGGCAAAACAGGTGTTCCGCCCTAATTCGAGCGCAGATCCAGAATCACGATAGGTTCATCCCGCAGTTCCTCGGCGTAGCTTAAAAACGCATGGGCGTACTCCCCGTAAGGGATTGCACTCATACCCATCATTCGCTCTAAGGATACCACCGGATAGCCGTCTACATGAGTGAGAGAGCTTGGCGACTGAAAGATATTTCTGCTCTGCGGTGCAATTCGAAGCTCCAGGTACTCACTTGTGCCGTCTTCATACAAAACAGTAAGCGTTTGCGGGGTTGTTGACATGCCCTCCCGCAGCAGAACCGGGGCGAAAAAATGCTGCCCGGACTCATCTATTTGAAGGCGTAACAGGTCGGTCATGTCATGCCCGACTATTTCTGTAATATATAGGCCGGTTTCCCGATTGCGGAATCCCTGATCTGTCTTGTCAAAGAAAATATCCCCGTTTACAAGAAATGTATATTCCGGACCAAATGGCATACGTGCGATAAAGAAATGATTATCTCTGATGATCGGGGATAGATGCTGATACAGTATTCGGAAAAACTGTCTGTCGTTAAAAGTGTCGCCACCTTGGTGTATGTCCTCAATGATTCGCTCCTTAGCAGGCCCAAAGACCTCATCTCCGCCGAAATACAGGTATGCGCCATATACATACTGCAGCACTTCAAATAACGTTTCTGCATCTGCAATCGCTTCGTCAGCAGTGATCGTAGGTGGCATGTGCCATGTGTCAGGTGGAGACATCATAATGTGGGATAAGTCATAAAATACGAAGTCACGATAGTAGGCGAGTTCTCTGACAATTTCCTCATCGACCTTTTCTATGCCAATCCTGCGTTCATTTGCAGTATCAAGTAAAATCTGAAGCGTTGTTCGCTCGTCTTGGGGCAGTTCTATCTGCAGAGGTTCTTTCCGCTCATTTGTAATGCCATTGATATATGCCTCTCCATCGACCGGGAGGTAAGGTTCTTCCGGCCCACCTCCGCAAGAGGATAAAAGCACGACCAACACCAGGCATACGGATACGAATAGAATCCCTTTTCTGTTTGTGAACATGCGAATTTACCTCCATTTGAATAGATATACAAAAATACCCTATGCAGGTGAATTTTGCATAGGGTTCTAAATAATTATCATAATAATTACAAGACTTGCAAAACCCACTTATCGACATGCCGAATAGAATGTGCATGATGGTGATGCACATCTGCGTGGGCATGAACAAACAGGCCAAAGCGTGTCATTGTCAAAATCCTTTCCGCCGGATTATGATTGCATTTATTGTGGCATACTTATTCTACATTGTCAATAGCCGGGAGTATCCCGCTTGCAGGGGTGGTATCTGTTTGTTGAGTTGTACAGATTCCGTGCGATAATTGCAACATATTTTTGGCAGTTTCATGGCTTTTCCGGCAAAGAGAAAATTTCAGTTGACGATATTCACTAAGTTTGGTAAAGTAGATTTGTGCATAACGTTCGATTTATAACGGGGCTTGCCCCGTGGGGATTGAAAGGGTGGATATATAAAAATGGTGATGAAGAGTGCTGTAATGACCAATCAGGTTGGCCTGCACGCCAGACCGGCTACCTTTTTTATTCAAAAGGCCAATGAGTTCAAAGCCAGCATCTGGATTGAACGGGAAGAGCGGAAGGTCAACGCAAAAAGTCTGTTGGGCGTGTTGTCTCTCGGCGTCGTAAAAGGCGGCGAGATTGCAATCATTGCCGACGGGGAAGACGAGAGCGAAGCCGTTGACGCTCTGATCCATCTAATTGAGAGCAACTTTGGCGAGGGAGATGCAACTTAGTTATCTGAGTTTATCTGAGACTGACGCAGGATTATGTGTCAGTCTCTTGCTATTTATCCTGTAATTGAGGGGGACAGGCACATGCTCACACTATACAAAAAAGCCATGGACCTCCCCCAGAAGCCGGGAATTTACCAGATGCTGGACGCAGATGGAGAACCCATCTATGTGGGGAAAGCGAAGAGCTTAAAAGCCAGGGTCAGCAGTTATTTTACTGGAGCCCACGATTACAAGACTACTATCATGCTCTCAAAAGTGGCGGATTTCGCCGTCATCGTCTGCGCCAGCGAGTTTGAGGCCCTGGTGTTGGAGTGTTCGCTGATTAAGCAGCTTACGCCCCGGTATAATATTCTGCTAAAAGACGATAAGGGCTACCCCTTTATCCGCTTAGACTTACGTCACGCCTATCCCCGGTTTACCATTGCGGCAAAGCGAGCCGACGACGGGGCCATGTATTTTGGGCCGTACGGCAAACGGGGCGTCACCCGGGACGCCATCAACGCCGTGAGCCACGCTGTGCTTCTGCCCACCTGCAACCGGAAATTTCCCCGGGATATTGGAAAAGAGAGGCCCTGTTTAAATCATCACATGGGCCAGTGCCTGGCCTATTGCCAAACAGATACGCCAAAGGCCGAATACGACCGGGCTATCTCCCAGGCCATCCAGGTCTTAGAGGGAAAAGGGGCCGATCTCTCGGACAGTCTCCGGCGAGAGATGGAAGAGGCGGCGGAGGAGATGCGCTTTGAGTTGGCCGCCGGTCTCCGGGATCGAATTCGTGGGTTGGAGCATTTGAATACACGGCAAAGCGTGGTCTCCGGCGCCATGGCGGATACGGATGTGGTGGGCTATTATCGGGGCGCCGCCAAAAGCGCTTTTGTGGTGCTCCACTATATCGCCGGGCGGTTGGTGGATAAGGATTATGCGCTCATGGAGCATCCTTTGGAGGACATGGCAGCGGCGGTCTCTGCGCTGGTCAAGCAATATTATCTCCATCGGGAGGTCTATCCCCAGACCGTGTATCTGCCCTGCAAATTAGAGGATATTACGCCTTTGGAGGACTTGTTTAGCCAAAAGGCGGGCCGGAAAGTCCATCTATCGGTGCCGCAGCGGGGCGATAAAATGCAATTGATCAAAGCGGCTGTAGAAAATGCCAAACTGGAGGCCGAGCGGGCCAGCAGCCGGGAGGAGAAAGTCCGGGGGACGCTCCAGTGGTTGGAGAAGGCCCTGGGGCTAGATAAGCCGCCCATGCGGATTGAGGCCGTTGACATCTCCAACTTGGGCGCAACCGATATTGTTGCCGCCCTAACCGTGTTTACGGATGGGCGGCCCCTAAAGAAAGACTACCGGAAGTTTAAAATCAAAACCCTGGACGGCCAGGACGACTACAATAGCATGAGAGAAGTCCTAACCCGCCGCTTCCGCCGCTATCTGGAGGGAGATGTCTCGTTTAACCAGTTGCCGGATTTGCTCCTGGTCGATGGCGGCGCCGCCCACGCATCCATGGCGGCCGGGGTGATTGAATCCCTGGGGCTTACAGTCCCCGTATTCGGCATGGTCAAGGACGCAAAGCATAAGACGAGGGCGCTGGTCTCGCCCGCAGGACAGGAAATCGGCATGGAGGCGGTGCCGCAGGTATTCGCCCTCATCGGCACGATCCAAGAGGAGACCCACCGATTTGCCATCACCTATCAGCGGAGCCTGCGGACAAAAAATTACGGCTCCGCACTGGACGATATCCCAGGCGTGGGGGAGACGAGGCGGAGTGCATTACTGCGCCGCTTTAAGACCGTGAAACGCATCCGGAGCGCCACGGTGGAAGAACTGGCTCAGATCGTCCCAAAATCCACGGCCCAAGCCATTGTACGTCACTTTACAGAGAGCGGAGATATCTCATGCGAATCATTTCAGGAACAGCCCGAGGACGAAAATTAAAAGAACCGGACGGATTGAACATCCGCCCCACAACAGACCGGGTCAAAGAGGCCCTGTTCAACGTGATCCAGTTCGATATTCCGGGCCGGCGGGTGCTGGATCTCTTCGCCGGCTCCGGCCAGTTGGGGATTGAGTGCCTGAGCCGCGGCGCCGCATCCTGTGATTTTGTAGATACCTCTCCGGCGGCTGTAGCGTTGGTACGGGAGAATTTAGACCGCACAGGGCTCACAGGCGGCAAGGTCTATCAGAGGGACGCCGTACCATTCCTCCAACGGGGAGAGCAATATGATCTGATACTTTTAGATCCGCCCTATGAATTTCGGCAGTGGGACGAGATTTTACAAAAAATTGTACAGATTGACATATTGAATAAAAATGGTATAATAGTGTGCGAAACAGGTGCGGATTGTGTTTTGCTCCGGCCTGAGCTGCCGTATGAACTGGTGCGGGAATACCGGTATGGGAAGAGTAAGCTCACCCTGTTTACCCGGCAGGAAAGATCAATAAAACCATGAGAGGAAACTCGGTCTGATATGAAAATCGCCGTTTATCCCGGAAGTTTTGATCCTATTACCCTGGGCCACTTGGACATTGTCCAACGGGCCGCCGCCATTGTGGATCAACTGATCATCTGCGTCATGGTCAATGCGGAAAAAGCGCCCTTGTTCGACCTGAACGAACGGATGCGTCTGGTTGAGCGGGTCACGGCAAAGTTTGATAACGTGGTGACAGATACCTCTGATCAACTCTTAGCCGAATACGCCCGGCAGGTGGGCGCCAATGTGATCGTCAAGGGGCTCCGGGCTATGAGTGACTACGAAAAAGAGTGTCAGATGGCCCTGATCAATAAAAAAATAAACCCCGATCTCGATACATTTTTTCTGGCGGCCAGCGAAAAATATACGTACTTGAGCTCCTCCATTGTGAAAGAGATGGCCCGATACGGGGTCGGTCTGGCGGAGTTCGTTCCACAGGAAATTATTGCCGATATCACAAAAAAGACAGCCCACAGGAGGTAAGGGGATATGCAGCAAAACGGAGTCATGGAACTGGTTAATACAATGTACGATATCGTCAGAGATGCCTATGGCGTCCCCCTCGGTAAGGATCGTTGCGTCATCGAGCGGGATAACTTTTTAGACCTCTTAGACGAGCTGAAAGCCCAGCTCCCAGGGGAGATCGAAGAGAGCAGAAAGCTGATCGCCGCCCGGCAGGAATATATTGCCGGTGCCAAGCGGGAGGCGGAGAGTATCCGCCGTGTGGCGGAAGAGCACGCCCGCCAGCGGGTGGACGAACAGGAGATTATCCGGCAGGCCAAGCAGATGGCCGGAGAAGTGATGAGCAAAGCGGAGGTCAAATCCGGGGAGCTCAAGAAGATGGCAAACATGTACGCCGACGATACCCTCAAACGCACGGAAGAGGCCATTACCGCCGCCTTGGAAGAAGTTCGCAACTCCCGATCCCGATTCCGTTCCGTTGCTGGGAATCAGATGCGGGAACCCCGGCAAGAACCTCGGCAAGAGCCCCTGACCCCGGACGACGAAGAGCTTTTGTAATATGTTTTCATATTTTCCTCGCCTATGGCGGGGAAAATATAATTTTATGCGAAAAAGGTGAATGGTATGGTTATAAAATCTGACATTGAAATTGCCCAGGCCACCCCTATGCAGCACATCCGCAGCATCGCAGCGGATGCGGGAATTGACGAAAAGTACGTAGAGCAATACGGCAATTATAAGGCGAAGATTGACTACAGCTACCTCACCGATCACGCTGACCGGCCCGACGGCAAACTGATTCTGGTGACGGCCATCAACCCGACCCCGGCGGGGGAGGGGAAGACCACAACTACCGTAGGTCTGTCCGACGCTCTGCGCAAAATTGGGAAGAACTCCATCGTGGCGCTCCGTGAGCCGTCTCTCGGGCCGGTGTTCGGCGTCAAGGGCGGGGCCACCGGGGGCGGATACGCCCAGGTAGTGCCTATGGAGGACATCAATCTCCACTTCACCGGGGATTTCCACGCCATCGGTGCGGCCAACAACCTCCTGGCGGCTATGCTGGACAACCACATCCACCAGGGCAACGCCCTGGGGATCGACACCCGGAAAATCACCTGGCGGCGGGCTGTGGATATGAATGACCGACAGCTCCGGTTTATTACAGACGGTCTCGGCGGCAAGGCAAACGGCGTCCCCCGGGAGGACGGATTCGACATTACTGTCGCATCGGAGGTCATGGCTGTGCTCTGCCTGGCGGGGGATATTGACGACCTCAAAGCCCGCCTGGGCCGGATGGTCGTGGCCTATACCTTTGATGACAAACCCGTCACAGCGGCGGATTTAAAAGCCCAGGGCGCCATGGCGGCCCTGCTGAAAGACGCCCTCAAGCCCAATCTGGTACAGACCCTAGAGCATACCCCGGCGATCCTGCACGGCGGGCCGTTTGCCAATATCGCCCACGGTTGCAATTCCGTGACGGCGACGAAAATGGCGTTGAAATTAGGGGGCTACGCCGTCACAGAGGCTGGATTCGGCGCAGATCTGGGGGCGGAGAAGTTCTTAGATATCAAGTGCCGCACGGCGGGGTTGACGCCTGATGCCGTGGTGATCGTGGCCACAGTCCGGGCGTTAAAGCACCATGGCGGCGCAGAGAAATCCAATTTATCTACCCCCGACCTGGACGCTCTGGAACGGGGACTGCCAAATCTGCTGCGCCATGTAGAGAATATCACCCAGATATTCGGCCTGCCCGCCGTCGTGGCCATCAACCGCTTTCCAACCGATTCAGAGGCGGAACTCCAACTCATCGAGGATCAGTGCAGGGCGTTGGACGTGAACGTGGCCCTCAGCGAGGTCTGGGGGCGGGGCGGCGCCGGGGGCGAGGCCCTGGCCAGGGAAGTGGTGCGTCTCTGTGAGACGGAGAGCAAATTGACCTATGCCTATGATCTGGATCTGCCCATTGAAGAAAAAATCGCCGCTATCGTCCGCCGTGTGTACCGAGGAGATGGTGTGACCCTGACTCCCGCCGCCAAAAAACAGGCGGAACAACTGGCGGCTCTTGGATTCGGGAATCTCCCTGTCTGCATGGCGAAAACCCAGTCCAGCTTTTCTGACAATCCGGCCCTGCGCTGTGCGCCGGAGGGGTTCACCGTCACCGTGCGGGGACTCAAAGTATCGGCGGGGGCGGGCTTTATCGTGGCCCTCACCGGAGACATTATGACCATGCCGGGTCTGCCCAAAGTCCCCAGCGCCGAGAAGATCGACGTGGACAACACGGGGAAGATTCAAGGGCTGTTTTAGAGGTTAAATATGACTATAAAAAAGTGGCAGACGCAAAATTTATGCGTCTGCCACTTTAAAAAATAGCTTAATATCTATCGTCCGGCTCGTTCTCATCTTCTTGCGGTGTATCATCTAGTCTTTCATATCTATTGCCGTCTTGTAGTACATTAGAGGCGGCTTGGTCGTTTGCCTGTTCTTCGTCGGTGGAGATACCCTCTAAAGCCGCATTTAATTCCTCAGGGGTGGCCTTTCTGAGTTGTGCCCAGGCCCTCGTGCCGATAAACAGGTAGAATAAAATCCAAACCTGGAAGGCAATTTCTATTAAGAAGAAGGCATCGAACTCTTCTATAACGAAAACAATATTTTTGTCAAGTGACACGAAAAGCTCCCTTTCGGGAGCTTTTCTGTTTGCGAAAATCATCTTTACGGCATATGCATAAGCTGAATTAAATCTACACGTCCTGTGTGGCTGTCAAAGTTGAAGAAGAGATTCGGGCCGGAAAATACTGCTCCGCCCAGCCAGTAGACGTAGGATATTCCATCTGAGCCCGTAGGCGCTCCAAGGGTTGCCCGCACATCGCCCGGTGTAGACCGGTTATTTAAACCCTCGTAGTGGAACCGTTCGCTGTTGGGTTGTCTGTAATCAACCATGATATTTGCAATGTTGCCGTTTCGATCCACGCCAATCCGTGCTCCGGACGAGAAACTGAACAGATCCCAATATTCAGAGGGCGGCGTAGCGACGATATCGCCGAAGATGTACCAAAACTCTAGGCGAACTGCGTGAAACTCCGCATCTAAAAGATCGGCAATATTCAAGCTCTCCGGCAGGGGTGGCGGCGGCGCATCGGTATCCCCGCCCATGAACCGTGTCAGCATGGCGGCGGCCTCGGCCCGTATTGTAGTGTACATAGGTGCGATGATATTGCCGTCTCTGCCTCTGATGATGCCGTGGTAATTTGCCCAGGTCAACGCCTCATATGCCCAGGGGGCGATTATATTTTTGTCGATAAACGACGCCCACTGCGGGCCTTGATATGCTGTGTCATCCATATCCGTAAGAGCCCTCACATAGCGGTGGAGCATAGTGGCGAACTCTTGCCTCGTTACGGCATCACCCGGCGCAAAGCGGCCGCCGGGCACCCCCTCCGTAATGCCGTTTGTATATGCCCAGGAGACATAGGGGGCATACCACATATCTGACGCAACATCGTGGAAGGGGGTATTCCGTGGGTCTGCCGCATTGGCGAGTCGTTCATGGTGGATGCGAAATAGAGTTGCGGCGACCATTGCACGGCTAAACTCTTCAAGGGGGTCGAATGTTTGGGGTGAGGTTCCCCGCATAATCTCATGGGAACTCACAAAGTACACCGCCGTAAAAAACCAATCACTCCGTGCCACGTCAGAAAAGGGCCGGGAACGTGACATCTCTCCGGCAGCGCTTATCTCTTCTGCGCCTGTATATGTCTCCGCTGCGAAAGCGCCGACTGGGAAAGCGCTCAGAATGATACAAAGGATCAGTAAAATGCAAATCCTTTTTTTGAATGTTTCCATGTGTGTTTTCACTCCTTTTTATAGTATATTCCGCAGGAATTGTTTCCATAGTATCATAAAATGCGTCAAATTTCAACCTGTAAAGTTAATGTAAATGTTAAGATTTGTCAAAGGATTCAGATTTGCCCTTTAATTTGTACATTCACATTGTTTCATAGTCAATCCATTTCTTATCGCCATACCCACATCCAAAACAGGTTAATCCGATGGTAATCCACTCAAAAGCTTCTACCCAGTCGTTTTCGGAAAATTCTGATTCTTCGTTAACGATTCCAACTTCTTCAATGAAGTCCTGTTTTCCCTGTGACATAATGCAAATCTTTACGCTATGAATATCGCCGGTGCATTTGAGACAACCCCACGGCTTTAATTCATTATCAGGTGCCGTTACGCCGTCATGGCAGACAAAACCGTTCCATCCATGCTTGCTATCGTCAAATATCAAGAACTCCTTAATACAATTCATACACTTGGATTTTATCATCAGCGCATAGTTGTCTTTGTATTCACAAGCCTGTGGATATCCGTTTTCAACATTTGCATAAATTTTTATTTTAAAACATTCACATCCACAAGGGCATCTAATTATGCCATTTACACAGTTTTCTGAGTTTTTATCCCCTATAGTAACCATAATGTCTTTTAAGTGTTTTGGTATTGGCAACATTTCGCTCACTCCTGTCTATAAAACAAATTTAGCTCGCCATGTTGTCTAAATCAAGCCAGCGTGACAAATCCCTGTACTGCGGTCAGTATACCAGAGAGCCCCTAGATAAATCAATAATATTTCGCCCCACCGCCCCTCACAGGCACCAAATGCCGCCTTTTACGTATACTGTAGTAATTACAGGATCGAAAGGCGGCGTTTTCTTATGAAGTGGCCTAGTTATTTGAAATCCAGGCGGGCCGGTTATGTCTTCGCCGCCATCGGGGCGGCTGTGCTCGTGTCTTTGGTTTTGCCATCCTGGCTCTGGTGGCTGATCCTGGGCATCGGCTTTCTCTGCGGGGGACTTTATTTATTGAGACGATAGAAGATAGGAGTAGGAGGTGGCGAGATGAAAATCGTCGTGTTGAAATCGCCGAAGGCCCTGCGGGGCATTTTGCGGAAGATTTTTCGGATGAAATAAACTTTCATGCACATGAAAGTTTTGTGCATGTGGCGTGGTTCCGGCCAAAGGCCGGGAGCGCCATGCGCTCCAATCAAAAAGTTTTACGAAAGTAAACAAGCAGTCATCATAGGCTGTCTGCTCGCATAGAATCCTAGTACTATTCTATTGCATTGCAAATGAAAAGCGGGAAATAGAAAACATAGTTTTCTGCTTTTACATGCAGACGTAATAGCAGGATAAAGGAGAGGGGCAAGCCAATGGAAGCGAAGTTGAGGACAGAGGCAATCGAATACCTCAGGCATGTATGTAACACCAGTTTTACCCAGGAGGAGACGGCGGAGACCATTGTGCCGGACGCCTATCCCGATATGCAGACCATTGTAGACGTGGAGGGCAACATCACCCTGCGCAGCAAGACGGCAGAGGCCGGCAGAGTGTCCCTAAACGGCGCAATAGCGGCCTCGGTGGTCTATCTGCCCGAGGGGGAAGACATACTGCGCAAGCTGGAACTCACCATCCCCTTCACCGCCGGATGCGACGCCGGTGACGTGACCGACGATACCAGGATATGTGTCATGGTAACCCTCATCGGCATTGACGCCAGGATGCTAAACTCCCGCAAAGCCCTCATCCGGGCAGATATTCTGGTGGAGATTCAGGGGTACGGAGACAGTGTGATAGACTACGCCGCAGAGATTGAGGACGAGGGGGAGGCGGGACTGCAAATCCGCCGGGAGGAGGTGGAGGTCAGCTTTGTATCCCAGGTGCGGGAGAAGACCTTTGCCATCTCGGACGAGTTTCATCTCCCGGCGGGGCTGCCGCCTTTTGGGGAGATTTTAAAATCCCAGGTGCGTCTGTCTGCGGACGATGTAAAGAACGTGGGCAACAAGCTAATCTTTAAGGGGACGGCTAACATTCACGTCATGTATGCCGCCCAGCAGACGGGGGAACCCCATACGGCGGAGTTTTCCGCCACCTTCTCCCAGATCATGGAGATGGAGGGCGAGGCCGACGAGAGCAGCTATGAAATCGCCCTGATGCTCACTAACGTCTATCTGGAGAGCGGTGCATCGGAGGGGAGCACTCTGGCCGCAGAGCTCCATCTGGTGGCCCAGGCCGTGGAGACCCGGCGGCATATGCTCCCCTACATATCCGACGCCTACAGTACCCGGTTCTCTCTGGAGGCGGGTCGGATGGAGCACCAGTTGGAGAGCTTGGAGCCTCTGCAAGAAGTGGGAGCAGAGGTGCGGGAGAGCGTAGAACTCCCCGTGGGGATGGTACGGGTGGTGGACTATTCCGTACGCACGGGGAAAGTGAGCGTCAGCCAGGAGGGCGGCAGACTGCAATTAAAATCCGCCGTGAATATCTCGGCTGTCTATCTGACGGAAGAGAGCACGCTCACGGCCTTCAATCGTCGGTTCGAGGCCGTAGCAGAGATGGATCTCATGCCCCACATGACCTACACCGCCACAGTTCGGGCGGGGGAGAGCGGCCAGATCATCCCCAGTGCAGACGGCGCAGAGATCCGGGTACCAGTCCACTTCACAGTGCGGCCCTGCCGAAAGATGCGGTTCACCGCCTTAAACGCCCTGCGCTGGGACGAGGAGCACCCCCGGGACCTGGCGAGCCTGCCCAGTGTAGTGGTCTTCTCCGCCGAGGGCGGCGAGAGCCTGTGGCACCTGGCCAAACGATACTGCTCCACAGAGCCGCTAATCGTAGGCGCCAACGGCATCGGCGAGGACGCCGTGCCCTATCCGGGGCAGATGTTTATTATTCCGAAGGCACGATAGCTGTCTCAATCTATCTATGTTTCCCCCGCCTACGGCGGGGGAAACTCTTTATGACTCCAAGCCATTTGACACCTCATCAAACAAATGATAAGCTATAACACGATTGATTTAAATTACGCTATCTTGAATAGGAACAAAATACAATGTTTCAACTATTAAAAACAGAAGAAAAAGCCAGACGGGGAGAGCTGACTACAGCCCATGGCATAGTACAGACTCCCGTGTTTATGAATGTGGCCACCCAGGGGGCCATCAAAGGGGCCTTATCCGCCGAGGATTTGACCGCAGTGGGGTGTCAGATCGCCCTGGCCAATACGTATCATCTCCATGTACGGCCCGGAGATGATCTGATCCGTGAGTTTGGCGGGCTGCACAAGATGATGACCTGGGACGGCCCCATGCTCACCGACAGCGGCGGATTCCAGATATTCTCCCTGGCGGGCCTGCGGAAGATCACCGAGGAGGGGGTGCGGTTCCAGTCCCATGTGGACGGGCGGCACATTTTTATTTCTCCGGAGCAGAGCATGAGAATCCAGGCCAACCTGGGTTCCGATATCGCCATGGCCTTTGACGAGTGTATCGAAATCCCCGCACCCCACGCCTATGTAGCCCAGAGCTGTGAGCGGACAACCCGCTGGCTGATCCGCTGCCGGGACGAGCTGAATCGGCTGGAGCAGACGGGGGAGACGGTAACTAGGGGACAGGTCCTCTTCGGGATCAACCAGGGGGCCACTTATCCCGATCTGCGGATTCAGCACATGCGGCAGATTGCAGAGTTTGATCTGCCCGGCTACGCCATCGGCGGATTGGCAGTGGGAGAGACCCATCAGGAGATGTACGACACCGTGGAGACCGTGGAGGAGCACATGCCGGCGAATCGCCCCCGGTATCTCATGGGGGTGGGAACACCGTCCAATCTCATTGAGGCGGTGGCCCGGGGGATTGACATGTTCGACTGCGTCATGCCCGCCAGAAACGGCCGCCACGGGACCCTGTTCACCTGGTCCGGTGTGATGAATATCAAAAACGAGAAATACAAGGCCGATCCCGGCCCCGTTGATCCGGATTGCACCTGTCCCGTCTGTTGCCGCTACAGCCGGGCCTATCTACGCCATCTATTCAAATGCGGCGAGATGCTGGCCATGCGCCTGGCGGTGATCCACAACCTGTATTTTTACAATAAACTCATGGCGGAGATGCGAACCGCTCTGGATCAAGGCGGCTTTGCCGCCTTTCGTAGGACGTTTTCTGAAAAGCTTGCGGCGAAGCTTTAATCATTTCTTGTGATTCCTCCGCCGTAGGCGGGGAACACAGTAAAATTTTCCGCATATTGAACGACTCGACAAATCTGCGGTCGTGTGGTATTATTTAGAAGATTCTTTCACTGGAAAAAGGGGAGGAAACTCAATTGAACATTATAGGCGAGATACTTGCTCCGGTCAGAGAAAATCTGTTTGGCTACGACATGTTGATTATTCTCATGGCCTTCGGCACGTTGGGCTATTTCATATTTATTCTCAAACACGCAAAAAAAGTGTACAACACCCTCTATACCCAGGGCTATTTACCGGACAATGTCTATGACGAAATAGAGACCATGCCGCCGACGAAAGCTGAGATCAAGAGAAAGAAGACCCAACTGCGGGCCATGCGTGAAATATCTGAAAAGTACTATACCATGTTTGTTACGCTGACCAATATATTTCCGTTGATGGGCATCCTGGGGACGGTCATCTCCCTGATCCCCATGGTGCAGAATATTGAAAATATACAGCAAAACTTTTACGTTGCCCTCACCTCCACCCTGTGGGGCCTGATGTTTGCCATATTCTTCAAATTGCTTGACGGTACACTTTCGCCACGTATTGAGCGCAATAACCGTGGCATTGATGAATATCTGGAAAAATTGGAACATAAATTAGAAGAATTAAAAACGAATCCTGCCCCGGGGGCCGAGATGCACACCCTCGTATAACCGGCCGATAGGGAGGATTTTCCGTGAGAAAAAACAATACAATTTTAGATTTAACCCCCTTTCTGGACGTAATACTCGTCATCCTATTTCTCGTCTTGGTACAGAGCGAAGTCCGTGTGGATGTCATATATGCCGAGGCCAGAGAAGAATATACGGCGCGCCAAGAAGCATTTGCCGAGGAGGTGGACGCTCTGCGGCAGACGGCGGCTGATTTTGATGTATTGCGGCTGGGACTGGAAGAAGAACCAAACGTTATCGCCATCAGTCTGCTCCCAAATGCGGAAGATCGGGGGATCCGATCCATATTGGTAGAGGCCACAGCCCAGGTTATACAGATTGAACTCTGCTGGGACGGGGTGATACGTGACAACGCCGCCATGGCGCTAAATATTGCCCTCTCGGAGGGTGTCCAAAACGCAGACAGCCCCGTGACCTTTGTCGTATTCAAATTTGACAGCACAAATATTTTTGCAGCCGACCACAGGCTGATCAGTATTGCAATACATAATCTCAAGTTAAATCATCCGCATATTTTTTCCGCAGAGCTGAATTTGCGGTGATTGTTTTATAGAAAAACCGAAAGGGGTATACAAAAGATGAGAGAAAAGAAGAAAAAGAAAAAAGGCCGCGGCGTCAAGGGAGGCATTTGTCTGGTTGCCATTGCCGCCGTACTCCTGGGTTTCCTGGGGTTCGATATCGGCGGATTCGGCGGCCAGATCGGATTCCCTACCTTTGCACCGGATGAGCCGCAGACCCAAGCAGAAGTACAAGCGGAGGCCCCCCCGCAAGAACCAGAGACCGGCGAGCGGCCGCTCTCGCTCCTCATCAGCGTTTCAGGGGATACGATTTTACATGACGACAACACGATTACCATTGGCCAACTGCGCAACCTCTTGCAGGAACGAAATCAACCGGAATACGTCTGGGAACTCCGGGATGAACAGGCAGTCTTGGCCGCCTATGAAGAGGTGAGAATGTTGCTTTTAGAACACGATGTAACGTTTACAGAGACGGCGAGATAGAAATCCCTTGCAATTGGGACAAAGGCGAGTTATAATAACGGGGATGAAATTGCATTTGGAGGTTTTTTTCTATGGATGGAATGATGACTCAATTTCTTATGATGGGTGCGGTGATTGCCGTTTTCTACTTCATCTTGATCCGTCCGCAGCAGCGGCAGAGAAAGCAAGAAGCAGAGATGCGCAACTCCCTGGCCGTTGGCGATAAAATCATCGCCGCCGGAGGCATCGTAGGGAAAGTTGTCCAAATTAAGGACGATTTGATCACCATGGAGACAGGGGAAGATCGTGTGCGGATCGAAGTGCGCAAGGCGAGTATTCTAAACAAACTCTGATCCATTGATCCCGGAAGAAAGCAAGGGGCCGCAACCGGAAAACCGGCTACGGCCTTTTCTTGTGCTATGCTGCTCATAGCAAATCTTGCAATGTTTTTTACTTGTGAGCAGTATGACTATTTCTGATTGTGTTCCACCCAGTCTTTGGCCTCGCCGACCCCCGCTTCTGTCGGGATTGTGGTTCCGGTGACCGGATCGGTCACTTTGGCGTCGGCTAAGGCATAGGTGGCGTTGTCGGGCTGAACTCTGTCTTTCTTTGCTTTCTTTTTCGGAAAATGATGTCTCATCTTCGCACCTCCCATACGGTTGCGTTTCTCATAGCGTCCCCTTTCGTGGGGTTCCTTATACGGGACGCCTGGATGCGGGGTGCCGGTTTGATTTGAAAGGAATGGTCATTCACCATGTCGGAACAAGTGACAAGATTACAGTATCAGGACAAGGAGATCATCCTGGTGGCCACGGCCCATGTCTCCGAGGCCAGTGTAACCCTGGTGCGGGAGACGATTGACCAGGAGCGGCCGGACAGCGTCTGCGTCGAACTGGACGAGGCCAGATATCAGGCCATTAAAAACCCAAAGGCCTTGGAGCAGATGAATGTGTCCCAGGTGATCCGAGAGAGAAAGGTGGGCCGGGTGCTGATTCAAATGCTCCTCTCGTCCTATCAAAAGCGTCTGGCGAAAAAGCTGGGGACCCAAGTGGGCGGTGAGATGATCCAGGGCATCAAGAGCGCAGAGGAGATCGGTGCCGAGCTGGTGTTGGCGGATCGCTCCATCCAGGTCACGTTCCAGCGGATCTGGAAATTCTTGACGCTTAGAGAAAAGGCCAAAGTAATATACGCCTTTCTCCCCGGCGACGAGGAGGAAGAAGAGGAGCTGACGGAGGAAGCCTTCGCCGCCATGCTGGAGCAGGACATGTTGGAGGGGCTCGTGGCCGAAATGCGAGACGAATTTCCCGTCATCGGGCAAGTGCTCATCACAGAGCGGGATCAATATCTGGCCGACAAGATAAAAAATGCCCCGGGGCCGAAAGTATTGGCCGTCCTGGGTGGTGCCCACGTACCGGGGGTCATTGAGGAGATACCCAAAGAACAGGATATCGACGCAATCACCCATGTGCCAAAGAGGAAATCCAGGTGGAAATGGCTCGCTTGGGTGATCCCCATCGCTATGATCGTTCTGATCTCGTTTGCCTTTACACGGAGCATAGATTTGGGCGTTCAGAGCCTATGGATCTGGTGGCTTTGGAACGGGGGACTGGCGGCACTCTTTGCCCTGATCGCCCTGGCACGTCCCTTGAGTATTCTCACCGCATTTATGGCGGCCCCTCTGACCACGTTAAACCCCTTTCTGGCCGCCGGATGGTTTGCGGGCCTCGTAGAGGCCTGGGCGAGAAAACCTACGGTGCAGGACGTACAGAACGTTCCGGAAGATATATTCACGTTCAAAGGCTGGTTTTTCCGCAATCAATTCTTGAAAGTCCTTTTGGTGGTGATCTTGACCAATATCGGAAGTGCCATTGGCACCTTTGCGGCAGGGGCAAATATTTTCCGGCTCATTTGGGGGTAATCAACGCCGTATCAACACAACAAACCGGGGCGTCTTTGACGCCCCGGTTTTATATGCTATTCATGTCTACTGTATCAATCCATCGCCCATGAGCCCGTCTTTTTTCATCATCTGCGCCAATACCTGGATATCGCTCTCAATGTCTAGGGCGTCCTCTTTGTACAGGGCGTCGGACTGGTGGGTGAACCCTGTGACCAGACGGCCCAGCACCTCTTGGATATTTGCCTTTGCGGCGGTGATATTCTCACCGGCCACGGCTTTTTGCTCCAGATCGGAATAGGCGTTCATTAACTTTAATGTAGTGGGCAGGTAGTAGTTGAGAAACCCTCTGATCTGAGGCATTTTCTCCGGTTTCTCCCGGACGGATTTGAATATCTGGGCGGTGATGGTCTCAATTTCCGTGATCTGCTGGGCAATATCTTCGTCCCGGATCTGGTTGCGGATTTCGCCGATTTCCAGGAGGACTTTTTGGAATTCGTCTGTGGTTTCCACCTTCCGCTCGGCTTGGGGCGGCGGCGAAGCCTGGCTCTCCAGGTCTCGTTTTAAGAGGGTCAGCGCATGGCTGGAGCGGACGAAGTGACGGGTCTCCGCATCGAGAAACGCCACGTCGCCGAAGCGGCCCTGGGCGATCATGTTGTTTAACTCCCGCGTGGCCCGCCAGACGGTGCAGCCGAGGGTCTTTGCTATATCCGGAATGGAGTAGTGCTGGCTCACACCGATAATGGCCTCATAGCGCTCAAAGCGCCGTTCTTGCCGGCGGACGATAAAATAGGCCAAAAACAGGGAGAGACCGACAAAGGCACGGACTGCCAAGGCGAAGACGTCCTGGACTTCGGCGAAATTGGCGAACCGGAAGGTGGCCATATCCCGTAAAAAATCGAAGCCGCCCCATAGGAAACACAGAGTGCCGCAGGCGATTAGCATGAATTTAAACGGCTGTGTGGGATGTTTTGTACGCAATCTGTGGAACAGGGCAAAAACGGCCAAGGCCCAAATGGGGATGATATACACGAAAGCGGACAGTGCCACACCGATGGGGAGCCAGGCCGAGTGTTTATTCTTTTTTGGTTTTGCCTTCTTTTTTACATTCATCAGCGATACGCTCCTCCGACTGTTTTTCTGATTCTTCCGCTTTTTGCTATGATACTAAGATATAGGAGTTAGATTAGATCAAAAAGGGGAGATAGATTAAAAATAGATTAGAATAGATCAAATTATTCCGCAAAGTCCGTGTAGCGAAGTGTGCCGATACCTCTCGGGTAGAGGCTGAGATCCCAGGTGTAGTCCAGTTCCACCATCATTACTTCGTCAGAGAGAAACAGAGTGAGTTCCGGGCCGTATTGGGGCAGGAGGGAGATATCCATGTGATAGTATATCCCGTCGAGATACACCAGGTTCCAGGCGTGGCGTTGTCCCGCCCGTTCGCCTACAACCACGTGGGCTTCAATCTCCAGCAGGCGCAAGAGGGCCTTAAAGGCCATGGCATATCCCTCACTGGAGGCGTATCCCTCCACTAAGGCCCCATAAGCCGTGGCGTTGATGGAACGTGGACGGGTCAGATTCACCGGCGGTACGCCCGGCAGTTCAACGTCCGGCGGGATCCGGGCGGCCAGGGTTTCGGCCAGCCAGATCAACTCTTGGGCCAGGGGGAGGTCGTCGGGTAAATCCTCTATGAGATCCGCCGCAGCTTGGCGCAAATCACGCTCCATCTGGGCCAGGTCGCTCGGATCAAAACCAAAATCCAACTCTATGACGGCAATGCGCTGGGGGCCGGCACCGGAACTGGGGTAGAGGCTGATCTGTGCCCGGGGCAAGGTGACCACATCCAGAGCTTGGCTGTAATAGATATCCTGGATCGTCCGCTCCAAATGTCCCACGCTGACTACGGTGGCGGGGGCGAGCATGGCCAGATACGTCTCGCCGTCCTGGAGAATCCGCTCCAAGAGTGTGGCGGCACCGAGGGTGCTGTGTACGACCCGTATCTCCACAACTTGCTCCACCGTTCGCTGGTAAGAGATGGTGAGTTCCAGTTCCGCATAGACCTGGCCCTGGCCGTCAGATAAGATGCGATGAGAAAACACGCTTCCCACATAGGCCGCCAGGGGATCTGTCAGAACTTCCCGCACGGCGTCTGCGACAACGAATTCCACCCCGTTGTCATCTATTTGGGCAATACGGAACAGGCCCTGCTCCGCATGGGTTCGCACCATGTTCCGCATGGCCCGCTCCAGTTCTTGCTGGGTATTGACCGTAATAAAGTCCCCGTTGTCCTGGGGCGGGGCTGGCTCAACCTGATGGGGGGTTATCTCAAGCCGGCTTCTCTCAGTTAAGGCATTGCAGCCGGAGAGCGCAATCAGTAAGATTGCTGTAAGCAAACAGAGTATAACGCCCCGTCGTATACGCTTCATATGAATACCTCTTAATATCCCAACGCCTCGTCTACGATGACCACTTCTACGTGGCCGATGCCAACCGGGGGCTGCTCCAAGGTGACAAATACACGGCAGATCCGCTCTTCTGCGTTACAGTCGTGACATTTGATCTCTCCTACGGCGCAGGGGGCTTTCTTGCCCAGGCGGCGGACGTTTAAAGGACTTGCCACGTTTCTGGCCCGCCACATGGCGGCCTCGTCATCGACGGCAATCTTGTTGGTGCCGATGACGATGTACAGCCTCTCGTGGCCGAAACACATACTCCGAACCCGGTTGCCGGAGCCGTCGATGTTGATGATCTGCCCCGATTCGCTGACGCCGTTGGCGCTCATCAGATAGACGTCGGCGTCATAGGCCTGGGGGAATACCTCTTTGCCCTGCTCCCAGTGCCAATAGACGTCACACTGTTCTGTGAGCCGGGGATAGATATCCAGCTCCTGAATCGTGATCGCCCCGCCGATGCCGACAGACTTTGCGCCGATCTCTGAGAGCAGGTACTGGGCGGCGGATTCCTTATCCGGGAACTGGCTGACATGAAATCCACGCTGTTTCAAATTCTCCACGGTGCGCATTACGTTTGCCATATTGAGATGCCCTCCTCCATGTTTTTGTATATTTTCCCGCCTATGACGGAAAAAACAGCATAATATTAACCGTTCAGCAGATCAATCTGCTGCTCTTCCATGTCCTCTTCTTTGAGGAGCGCTCCCGCCACAGGGATACTGCGGGCCCTGTACCGGGCGGTGTTGATAATAGTGGACTGGGTGAGGAATTTTGCCGCCTTGAGCTGGTATTTCGCCTTCTTCAAGGTCATAACCCCCACCCCCTGGGTGGCCCGGGAGGATTTGGGCGCCAGAAGGGACGTATCAATCAAGATTGCCCGGCCCTCAGTCGAATATACCACAATATCTGTCTCCTCCCGGAGGGGCAGGATCGTTTTTACGGGGCTGTGATCGGAATAGGCCCCTGTCAGCTTTTTCCGGTTGGTCTTGGTCTCGTAGGATTTCGTCTCCACACGGGCCACTTTGCCGTTTTCAAAGAAGAACAGGAGATTGCCCTTGTAATCCCCCGGCACATCTAAGAAGATGACCCGCTCCCCCTCGTCCATACCCAAGGCGGTGGGGAGGTATGTACCCAACAGGGAGGCTTTGGAGTCGTCAAATTCACTGACACGGGACTTGTAGACCTGACACCGGTCGGTGAAGACGAGGAGCTCATCTCTGTTGGTGGCCTCCATCTGTTGGCTGGGGCCGTCGCCCTCTTTGTATTTCTGCTCGGCGCTCATCCGCAGGGATTGGGGGGTGATCTTTTTGAAATAGCCCTCCTGGGAGAGGAATAGGGTGACGGGGTAGTCCGGGGTCTCCTCCGCCTCCTGATAGTCGTCGATTTCCTCGGCGTAGACGATGCCGGTTTTCCGCTCTGCGCTGTACTGCTTGACGACCTGTTTGAGCTCGTCAATGATGATCTTTTTGACTCGGTTCTTTTTGCTCAAAATATCTTCTAAATCCAGGATATCGCCCTCTAAGCTCTCAGTCTCCTGGGTGCGTTTGAGGAGATATTCCCGGTTAATATTCCGCAGGCGGATTTCCGCCACGTATTCGGCTTGGATGGCGTCGATGCCGAAGCCGATCATCAGATTGGGGACTACTTCCGCCTCCTGCTCCGTGTCCCGGATAATGGCGATGGCCCGGTCGATATCCAGGAGGATTTTTTGCAATCCCTGCAACAGATGGAGGCGGTCTTTTTTCTTAGAGAGGTCGAAAAATACTCGGCGGCGCACACAGTCGATACGCCAGGCGGTCCACTCGCTTAAAATCTCGCCGATGCCCATGACTCTGGGCATTCCGGCTACCAGGATATTAAAATTACAGGAGAACGTGTCCATGAGAGGGGTCAGGCGGAACAGTTTTTGCATGAGCTTTTCCGGGTCTGTGCCGCGCTTTAAGTCAATGGCCAGCTTTAGCCCGGTTAAATCCGTCTCGTCCCGCATGTCGGCGATCTCCCGGACTTTGCCCGACTTGACCAGGTCCGCCACCTTGTCCATAATGGCCTCAATCGAGGTGGAGTAGGGGATCTCATAGACCTCAATGAGATTGTCCGCTTTCACATACCGCCATCTGGCTCTTACTTTGAATCCGCCCCGGCCGGTCTCGTAGATGGTTTGTAACTCCTGGGCATTGTAGATCAGCTCCCCCCCCGTGGGGAAATCCGGTGCGGTGAGAGTGGAGAGCAGGTCGTGGCTGGGGTCTTGGATGAATTCAATCGTCGTCTGGCAGACCTCTTTGAGATTGAATCCGCAGATCATACTGGCCATGCCCACGGCGATGCCCTGGTTGGCGCTGACCAGTACGTTGGGGAAACTGACAGGGAGGAGGGTGGGCTCTTTGGTGGAGCTGTCGTAGTTATCGACGAAATCTACCGTGTCTTTATCAATGTCCCGGAAGAGCTCGCCGCAGACGCTGTCCAGCTTGGCCTCGGTGTACCGGGAGGCGGCGTAGGCCATGTCACGGGAGTAGGTCTTGCCGAAGTTGCCCTTGGAGTCGATAAAAGGCACCAAAAGCGCCCCGTTGCCACGGGTGAGGCGCACCATAGTCTCATAGATGGCGCTGTCCCCGTGGGGGTTTAAGCGCATGGTCTGCCCCACAATATTGGCGGATTTCTGCCGCTTGCCCGTGAGGAGCCCCATCTTGTACATGGTGTACAAGAGCTTTCTGTGGGACGGCTTAAAGCCGTCAATCTCCGGGATGGCCCGGGAGACGATGACGCTCATGGCGTAGGGCATATAGTTGACTTCTAACGTGTCAACAATAGGCTGCTCCAACACCTCGGCCCGCAGGCCGATGACGTTTGTGTCGTCCACTTTTTTGTTGTCCGATTTTGGATTCTTTTTGGGTGCCATTTATTTAATCTCTCCTATATCGACCTCTGCTCTTTGCCCTCTTTTGTAAAGAGGATGCCGCCCGCAGGCGGCGGGTGTTTTCTCAACTTTCATGCCCCGCTGTGTCCAGCTCATACCCAAGGGACTTGGCGGATTTTACATATTCTAGCATCAAATACGTACATAAGGATTCAAATGATTCCCCAAGCAGTTGGGCTCTTTCTTCCTCAATGCCATCGCCTTCTGCCAAACAGGAGAAAAATAGCTTGCGGGTCTCCCAAAACAGTTTTTGCCCTTCGGGTGATGCTAAGTACATATTATGTTTCAGATGGTCGAAGAAGGGCTTGAGCATAGAAACACCCTCACCACTCATCTCCAAAGCGCCATCCTCTCTCTCCGCCCCCAGTTCATGTAGCAGCAGATAGAAGGGATGATATAACTTTTCGAATTTCTCCCGAATAATGCCAAGCCGCCGATCCCGTCTGTAGCCGATATTCGTCAAAAAGTAGCCCATTACAAAGGTGATAACGGGGATGAATAACTGGAGAATTCCCATAATGTCCATAGTAAGTCCTCTCTCCTACGAAATATCCGCCAACTCCAAATACTTATACCCGTTGGTCGCAATATGATCTTTTCTCCCGGCCAGGTTATCACCCAGGAGCAGATCAAAGGTCTCGGCGGTGGCCGCCACGTCGGCGGGCATGACTTTGATGAGGCGGCGGGTCTCCGGGTTCATGGTGGTGAGCCACATCATGTCGGGGTCGTTTTCGCCTAAGCCCTTGGAGCGGCTAATGGTGTGTTTCTCGCCCTCAAATCCCGCCACGATTTGATTTTTCTCCTGATCGGAGTAGGCGAAATAGGTCTTGCCCTTGTGCTCAATCTCATATAGGGGGCTCTCGGCGATATAGACGTAGCCCTCCTCAATGAGAGTGGGCACCAGGCGGTAGAGCATGGCCAGGATCAAGGTGCGGATCTGGAACCCGTCCACGTCGGCATCGGTACAGATGATGATCTTATCCCAGCGGAGGTGTTCGAGAGAGAAGTTGCTCAAATCCCGGTTGTGTTTATTCTGTACCTCCACGCCGCAGCCCAATACCCGCAATAAATCCGTGATAATTTCGCTTTTGAATATCTTGTCGTAGTCGGCCTTGAGGCAGTTCAATATCTTGCCCCGGACGGGCATAATGCCCTGGAACTCGGCGTCTCGGCTGAGTTTACAGGCCCCCATGGCCGAGTCGCCCTCGACGATATAGAGCTCCCGCTTGCCCGTATCCTTCGTCCGGCAATCTACAAATTTTTGGACACGGCTTAAAATATCCACACTGGCGGAGAGTTTCTTTTTGATGTTGAGCCGGGCTTTTTCCGCCGTCTCCCGGCTCCGCTTGTTGATGAGAATCTGCTCTACAATCCGCTCGGCGTCGGCCTTGTGTTCGATGAAATAGACCTCCAACTGACTGCGGAGAAAGTCCGTCATGGCCTCTTGGATGAATTTGTTGGTGATGGATTTTTTGGTCTGGTTCTCATAGGAGGTCTGGGTAGAGAAACAGTTGGAGACAAAGACGAGACAGTCCTGGATATCGGCAAAGTGGATTTTCGTCTCGTTTTTCTGGTATTTGTTCTCTTTCTTCAAGTACCCGTCTACAGCGGAGACAAAGGCGCTCCGCAGGGCTTTGTCCGGTGCGCCCCCGTGGGCCAGGAAAGAGGAGTTGTGGTAATATTCGATGACATTGACCCGGTTGGAGAAACAAAATGCGGCGGAGAGCCGGACTTTATACTCGTCCTTATCCGCCCGATCCCGGCCCCGGCGCTCTGTCTGGCAGAAGATGGGCTGGGTGATGGGATCCTCGCCCACAAGCTCCGTCACGTAGTCGATGATGCCGTTTTCGTAGAGATATTCTGTGGAGTCAAAAGATTTGGGCGCCGTCTCATTGCGGAAAAGGAACGTGACCCCGGCGTTGACCACGGCCTGTTTTTTCAACGTGTCCTGGAAGAACTCCACAGGGATTTGTATATCCGTAAAGACCTCCAGATCCGGCCGCCAGCGGATGATGGAGCCGGTGCGCTTCCCGGTGTAGGGCTCGGATTGGAGACCGCCCACGTTTTCGCCCCGCTCAAAGTGGAGGGTGTATTTCTTGCCGTCTCTGTAGACGGTCACGTCCATGTATTCCGAGGCGTACTGGGTGGCACAGGAACCCAGGCCATTTAGACCCAGAGAGAACTCATAGTTTTCCCCCTCCTGATTTTTGTACTTGCCGCCGGCGTAGAGCTCGCAGAAGACCAGCTCCCAGTTATAACAGCCCTCAACCTGGTTAAAGTCCACAGGGCAGCCCCGGCCGAAATCTTCGATCTGGATAGAACCGTCCAGATAGCGGGTGATGATGATCTCTTTGCCGTAGCCCTCCCGGGCCTCGTCAATAGAGTTGGATAATATTTCAAACACTGCGTGCTGACAGCCCTCCAGCCCATCGGAACCGAAGATAACCCCGGGGCGTTTCCGCACCCGGTCGGCGCCCTTTAGGGCGCTGATAGATTCATTGCCGTAGCCGTTTGTTGGGACTTGATTTGCCATGTTGATTCTCCATATTCTAAAAATCATGCAATACAGGGGGAAAATACCTACATCTTGTGTAATGCAGCACAAAACCTTCCAAAATAGAGTATACCAGAAATATATGTAATAAATCAAGGGAAAAGTGTGAGATTGGGGCGTGGGAAAATAGCGTTGATCTAAATTTACTCTCCCCCGCCAGCGGCGAGGGAGAGTAAAAAATCGTTCAACATCTTTGACCATGCGGGAGATTTGACAGAGTATGCATTTAGTGTTACAATGATTTTCGATCTGCGGATGTGATGGAATTGGCAGACATGCAAGATTTAGGTTCTTGTGTCGCAAGACGTGGGGGTTCAAGTCCCTTCATCCGCACCAAAGCATGATAATCCGA